>Ga0114962_10003268_pt1 | contig 13166 bp, 11 predicted proteins | sample C_130820_MF_Meta_FD_87017 | JGI IMG/M metagenome (GOLD analysis project Ga0114962, IMG submission 87017) | Freshwater microbial communities from Lake Croche, Canada to study carbon cycling - C_130820_MF_MetaG | ecosystem: Environmental > Aquatic > Freshwater > Lake | place: Lake Croche, Canada... | reverse complement strand
GCCATGCACAGCGTGCTCGAGCGCATCCAAGTGGCCTTGCCCGACGGGGTGTCTGAGGGCTTTGTGATTGCAACCAATGTGTATCACCAAACCCCACAGGGTTGGCGGATGGTCGTGCATCACGCCTCTCCTGGCACCATGGAAGAAGCCCAGATGATGGGTGCCATGCCAGCCGTTCTGCATTGAGCGAGTGCTGCACGGAGTGCATGGTGTTGAGCCCCAAAAGCTTTCTTCAAGCCAGGCCTCTACGCCATGGATGAGATCGTCAAGCAGTCCTTGCGCAAATGGCCCAATGTGCCACATTGTTTTGGATGGTTGGGCCTGGACGACCGGGGCAACTGGTTTTTACGCGACGATGCCGCCCAAGCCAGGGGCAGTTTCTTGGAATCCAAAGGCGACAGGCTTGAGCACACCGCCCTTCGCGAGTTCATCGAGCGCAATTACACGCACGACCCTCTTGGCCAGTGGTATTTCCAAAACGGCCCTCAACGGGTCTATGTTGAGCTGGCTCAGACGCCTTGGATTTGGCGTTTGCATCCCACGCCCACCCCATCGCAAGTACCCGCAACCAGCCCAGCGGAAAAGTCCAGCTGGAGGGACGCGATCCAAGACAACAGGGGGGGTCTTTTGACGATCAAGTCGCACACCGGCGTGGCCACTGAATTCTTGCAAGCCCTGGAAGATGAGTCGGGGAGACTTTATTTGCTCACCACACTTGGGGTTGGAGTGGTGCACACCCAAGACATGTGGCAAGCCGCCACGTGTCTCGAAGACGTGTGGCCTTCCCCTGAAAAAATCAATCGCTCGGATTTGGCCACTCGGTTCAAGTTTGTCACCAGCCCCTTGGCACACCAAGGTGAACCATCCAGCCCCCAGCCCATGGACAATTGAGGCCCCCAAATGCAAAACCCCCAAGCGGCGGGGGTTTTGAGAGTCAACGGCTCAGCCGGTGAGCAGACATGATGGAAGGGAGACTACTTGGCTGCAGCCTCAGGCGCTTTGGGTTCAGCGAACTTGGCACCGCCTGCATTGGCCATGTAGACCACTGCGCGAGCGACTTCAATGTCGTCATAATCCCCGCCGCCTTGAGCGCCCATGGCGCCTTTGCCTTTGAGGGCTGAGGTGAGCAACGCGTCATAGCCTTTTTTAACGCGTGGGCCCCAAGCAGTGGCGTCACCGAACTTGGGAGAGCCTGCAGCGCCAATGCTGTGGCATGCGGTGCATTGGCCTTTGTAAACCTCTTCACCAGTCTTCAACGTGCGGTTGGCGTCTTTGATGGAGACAACACCAACTTTTTCAATGCGGGCTTTGACCATTTCGGGGGTGTTGTCAGAGCCGGCCGTGGGCTTGTTGGCGGTGGTCACGTAGTACACCAAACCAATGATGATGAAAATGGGAACCACGAAGGAGGCCAGGACCACAACGGCAAATTGCTTGGGTGTTTTGATCGGATTGTGGTCGTCGTCTTGGGTGTGCTGGTCGCTCATGCAAGCCTCAAAGTAAGGGTGGAATGTTGGATATGCATTATAACGACTCTCTTGCACACTTGCGACCTGACGCGCATCAACACCCAACTTTCTTGCGCAAAAAAGCGATGCGCACGCTTACAATGGGTGAGAGTTCAAAATAGGATGCGGCTGTAGCTCAGTGGATAGAGTATTGGCCTCCGAAGCCAAGGGTCGTGGGTTCGATCCCCGCCAGCCGCACCAATTGATCCTATCATAAAGACTCAAAGTGTCTCAAAACCCGCATGCCTATTAGGCTTAAGAGTTTTAGTTTGCCTCATGTAATTTCATGGGTTATCATAAAGTACCAACAAAATGTGGGTATATGTGTTGGTACTTTAAGAATCCACTGAACTAGATACCAACATTGAGGGGGACGATTTGGCACTCAAAGACACATTTGTGAAAACAGTTAAGCCCAAAGGGACTAAGACGGGAGAGAAATACAGTGATGGTTATGGGCTTGTTGATTGGCATTGAAAACTGAGCCATTTTGAATGGAATTTGCAACGAAAATTGAGCCACACTAATCGTCTATTCTGCTTATTTTTTAAGCATGGAGGGACAAGGATTGATCAATGTGGGAACTTTGAGCAAATTACGCAGACTTGTCTTACGTGTCCGTGTCTCCGTGCAGGAAGCCACCCCTAACCTTTGGACAACTTCAAGGACCGCATGCCCTTTATATAAAACTTGATTAACTGCTTCTTATTTAAATTCAGACGTATATTTCGTTCCCTTCATGACTTTCTCTCCAGTTCAGTTTTGACATTATTGAATGTCTACTGAATTGGGGGAATACCAATTGCTTCCTAAAGCAATACGCTCAAGCTGCGATCAAAAACGTAGAGATAGTAAACAGCATCAAAGTGAGCCTCTGTCCGAAAAGAATGACTACTCTCTGCAGTTTGAACTTGCTCTGTAGCTTCAAAAGGTAACCATTAAGCCCGAAGCCTGTAATAGTTAACGTGCGAAAGAACTCTATGAGTACGCTTTTCGTTTGCAAAAGTCATCCCCCTGCTTTTTAGCAATGTAATTTGATCTGGGGTGTCCCTTGTGCACTTACTAAACTCCACGAAATTGACTTTCATCAAAACAAAAAAAGAAACCCGCCGAGGTGCGCATCGTGGAGAGGCGTGGCGGGTGATGTTGTGAGAATTTTATAGCGGCAAGCTGCCTTATTTGTAATATTTTTGGGGCTTAGGAAGCAAACTAGATTAGAGAGGATTTTCTCTCAGTAACTTTAACAGAGCCAAATAAAGATTTTCATGTCGATGGTTGAATCTAAATTCTGTCTCCTTCAAGTGCAATTCAAATTTACTTTTTTTAACTCCGTTAAATTTAACCAAACGATGCTTTGCAAAACTCCAAAACGACTCAATTCCGTTGACGTGCTTTGAACCTCTAACAAACGCATTATTTCCATGATTGACCCTAAAGTGCTTATCAACACCGATGTCAACCAGGCCGTCATAGCCTCGCCATCCATCGGTGTGAATGATGCTGTTGGGGTCCACTTTCCCTCTGATGATGGCTTGCAGCGTCGATTTGGAAGCGTCTGGAACAATTTCCGTGTAAACACTGACCCCTCGTTTGAGAAGACCAAAAACAATAGTCTTTCCACCAGCCCCTCTGCCTCTTTTGCCTCTGATTCTTTTGGCTCCAAAGTAGGACTCATCGGCTTCAATTTCACCGCAAAATGGAGATTGAGTCATACAAAATTCAAACATTCGATGCCTAATTTTCTGAAAGATCTCATTGGTGCTTCTTACAGACACACCACACAGCTCAGCGGTGTCAGTTGCGGTCAAATCAAGGGCAAAATGGCGAACAATTTGTCGAAATTTGGCTTCGCTGATTTTCGAACGGCGGTAATACCTATTTTTTCCAATCATTTCAAGAAGTTAACATATCTTAAGAATATGTTTGCTTCCTAAGCCCCTATTTTTATATTAAATTCCAAACATTAATAGACTTTATCAAAGCGTTTCAATTCGAAGCCGCCGAACAAGGCGTGAGCATTATTCGGTTGGTGTCTGCTAAGTTGGCGCTTTTATAAGGTAACGCCAATATCTTTTGAAGGCGCTTCTACCCCTCAACAAGATCTCGCAAATGAATGATCTCGCTAATAGGCAGACTGCACCTGTTCGCCCATGGTGGCAAAGATGAATAGGTTTTACGACCTGCAGCACTAGCCACCACCATGGCAAAAGTTTCGGCGCCAACAACCCATCGGGCCTGAGCAATGGCCTCGTTCAATCCATTGCAGCTATCCAATGCAATATCTAAGCTGGAATGCGCGTTCAACCAATCGTTGTATTTGTCAGGTGGATCCGAAGGATGTGGACGCAAGGTGATCTGAGCAGGCTCTTGGCCCACCACCATCTCTAAGTTATTCACAAAGAAATCAAGGGCCTGAAACTCACCAAGCTCTCTCCTGCCCCAGTCGTTGCGAATTGGTTCTAGTACATAAAGCAAGTTTTTGCAATCATTTGGAACCGGAGCAATGCTTTTAACTAAGTTCTTCAAATAGGTATTTGGTAGTTCAACAATCGGAATGTCTTTGAATAGCTTAGTAGCCATCTCAACTGCATAGCCATCCGACACCCAAATTTGGCACGGCAAGGCCACAACACCATCGCGCTCAAAGCGCTGGTTGTAATTCACCCAGTGATCAATTACCGCGATAGATGGGATTTGTAATGTGGCGGCTAGTCGCCTTGCATCGTGCTCCAAACTGCTTGCCCAGCCAGTGCCTGTCAGCACACTTTGGCAACCCGTTAGGGCGCTTGAAAGCTCAGTGTGTAATTGGATTTGAAGCAATGGCAGAGGTTCAAGCAGCCAAGCCTTTTTTGCCGGTCCTTGCAACAACAGTCTGAATTCATGCTTATCAAGTAAACCTGCCTCAGTCCATTCACGAAGCCAAGCAAATATTAGATTTGCAGCGCCAGCATCGTGACACAACACTGATACGGGTGACTGCAATGATGAAGGCGGCTTTGACATATCAAGCATGGGGCTGTAGATGCACCTCTTGATACGGCACCAACTGAGCATTGAAACTCAGTTTGAAATCTCCGCGCTGCGGGGAATTGACGCCAACAAAATCAAAAATTTGCAAGCCTTTCTGAGCACTTAAAGCGATGTTGTCCAACAGCAACTTGGAGGATGCATTAGCCTCGCGCATAGCCGGGTCATTAGCACCAAACAAATAATAGGAACAGCGTGAGTCAGATACAAAAAAAGCCATTGAGGCAGTGCGATCGTCCACAACTGCCGCGGACAAATAACCATAGCCTTGAGCAATGGCCTGTTCACAGATGCGCTGCACAAGTCCCAAAGTATTCGCGTCAATGGCTAGACCTTGGCGCTCAAAGGTTTGTCGGTATAAGCTCAAAAACAGTTTCAAATCATCCGGTTGTTGAATCTGTACTTGACTCTTTTTGTACTCTTGGCGACGAACCGTTCTAACGGTTGTCAAAAACTCGTTTAACTTAAAATTTTGTAAATGCACATGCCCAGTATAGCGGTGCTTAAGCTCAAACTTTGGTTGTCCTTCGAGGCCATAATTATGCCATAAAAAGGGGCGAATATCTTTGAAGTACGGCGACAACGCCATGCTGAAATTAGGGTAAACATCCAACAAAGCTTGAATCAAAAATGTGGTGACTCGAAATTCGACAGTCATTCGTTTTTGCGAAGGTTGCTGCGCCACTGAATTGGCGAATACTATGCCTTGGTGGGGTGTGAAGGCAAAGGGTGCCCTAGCCATGCAACTGCCATCTTCCAATATCACAACACCGGCTAACACTTCACCTTGTGGAGTGGTCACCTCATAACAGGTGTAAGGCGACCCCAAGCATTGAAAAAAAATCGCTTTAGAAAATACATGGCCTTGCGGTGAAGCATCCACCAAGGCGTCCCAAGCCAACATATCTTTGCAAGTTCGCAAGAGATAAGGCGACGCATTGGAAGGGTTTTTGGTGTTCATCTGCCACTCATTCTTACGTGATGGCCATCAGCGCATCCAACTGGCTCCATACTTTATGGAAAGCCTGGGCAATCAAATCCACATCTGCATCACTCAAGTCATGCAAGCACATAGCGAACCCAAAGTAACTTTCGTCGTGGAATTTCTCAGCCACTGGGCAAATACCTTTTGCATAATTAACTTCACGGTGACAAATATCTGAGGTCCAAGGAAAACCTTTGGAGCCATAGGCTATCTTTTGTTGAAACATCGGCAAAAGATGCACGTTTTGGTAGCCACCACCGAGCCCGTTGACACCTTCAGCTTGCAAAGCCTTGCGAACAGTTTCGCGCTTCACGCCTAGTCGCTTGGTGTCTAACAACATTGGATAGACATAGTAGGCATGTGTATTTTCGGGCATGACATACGGAAGTGTCAAACCGGGCAATGAAGACAGAGCTTGATTCAATCGCTGAGCCACATGTTGGCGACCATCGACAAAATTACCAAGTTTTTTGAGTTGGCTGATGCCCATGGCACATTCAATTTCGCCCAATCGAAAGTTATAGCCCACCATATTGGTCAGATCGGTCACGCCCATACCTTCCACAACAGCTTCTGCGTGGTTACGAATGAGTTGTAAGCGCTGGGCGATTTGGTCATCATTGGTTACCAAAATCCCGCCCTCACCCGTATGGATGTGCTTGTGGTAGTTCAAACTAAAACCACCCACATCCGCTAGCGTACCTGCATATTTACCTTTGTACAGCGCACCAGGTGCTTGCGCGGTGTCTGAAATCACTTTTAATCCATGGCGTTTGGCAATATCCATGATGGCGTCCATATCGGCCGACTGTCCAAAAATATCCACTGCCATGATGGCCTTGGTATAAGGCGTGATGTTAGCTTCAATTGATGCAGGACTGATGCAATAGGTTTGCGGGTCAATGTCGGCAAAGACGGGAATGGCGTTCCAATGCAAGATGGCAGTTGCACTAGCGCACATAGTCCAAGGTGGCACGATCACTTCATCACCAGGCTGAATGCCAATGGCGCCAACTGCTGCAATTAAGCCACTGGTCCATGAGTTCACAGTGATAGCGTGCTTCACGCCAAAGTAGTCTGCACATAGGGCTTCAAACTCTTTCACCTTAGGCCCGCCCAAAAAATCAGGATGCCACGCACCAATGAACTGCGACAAGACGCCGCTTTCAATCACCTCTTTGGCAGCCTGCACTTCTTCCATACCAATAGGGTTGTAATGCTTAAAGCTTTTGGTAATAGTGGCTGAGCCACCCAGCAATGACAATTTGGTGTTCATGCGGCTTCTCGTATGTCGTGGGGTTGAGGCATTTGGGCTAAAGCCCGTTGTTGAATTTGTTCGCACAAGGTTTGCGCTTGCAAAGCATGAATGCCAGTGCAAGCCAAAGTAGCTCCATAACTCAAAGCATCATGAAGGTTTGCAACGGCGTTACGCAGCATGGGTGAGCCATCCGGCACTAGCCATTCACCATGGTTTAGAAAGTTATAACCAGGCAGTTGAGCACTGGGTACTGCTGTTCGAAAGCGCCATCTCGCGCCACCGTCTTCCATGACAATCACACCTTTTTCGGTGACGATTTGCATTTCAAACAATGCATAGTCTTGGGCGTGAGCCAGATTAAGTTGAATGGGAACACCATCTACAGTTTTCAAGCATGCATCAACGCTTGGGTCAGCCTCTGAATGATCAAACGCTGCCTGACCCACATGCGTGATTTGCAAGTCTCCGAACAGATTAAGCAATACATCGAGCATGTGGCTACCGTTGTTTAACATACCTTTGTTGTACACAGCAGACACTGAACGAACAGCTCCCCAACACCCTTCGTCCAACTGTTGTTTCAATTGAAGCACCTCCGGTGACCAGCGGCGACTGTGGTTGACTGCCAACAATACTTGACTTTCTGCACAGTGTTTTACTGCTTGCTGGGTTTGTGCCATATGCGTAGTAACAGGCTTTTCACAAAAAATTAGCCCTGGCTTGAGTCTTAATGCGGCTTGAATATCGCCAGCATGCACACCAGTCGGCGAGCAAATACTGATCACATCAAAGGCGCCTACTTCATAGGGTAAGTCGCGCCAACTTACAAAGCCCTGGGGTATCTGCCAATGGTTTTGAAAGGCTTGACGTTGCGCGTTGTTGGGATCCATACAAGTCGTCACTTCAAAGCCGCCGTGTTGGAGATAAGCTTTGGCATGCCCCAGGGGCAAGGCATCTTCAGGCTGATGCAGGTCATAGCCGCCAGCCATGTTGCCGCAACCGATGATTAAGACCTTAAATCTCTTCTTATTCATCACAACATATCCCAATGCAGGGCGGTACCGCGTGCCACGGAGTGCTTTACGGTTTTTCCCAAAACTTGATCGAGGTACTTGGTGGGTAGCCCGAGTCCTGGACGAATCGCACGCACATTCTCTGTATTCAAAGAGTCACCCGCTTGCAGGTCTTTCACTACATACAACGAGCGTCTGAACACGATAGATTTTTCCTCTGCTTTCGTAGCTCCGTAGCGCACCTGGCCCAAGGCCTGCCATGCACGTTCTGTTTCCAGAACCAATTGCGTCATTTCAGCTGGCTCCATGGAGAAGCTGCTGTCTACGCCGCCATCGGCACGGTTCAAAGTGAAATGTTTTTCGATGACTGTGGCACCCAAAGCCACACTAGCCACTGACACGCCCACACCCATAGTGTGGTCTGACAAACCCACCTCACAGCCAAATAATTCACGCATGTGGGGAATGGTCAAGATGTTGGTGTTGTCTGCAGTAGCCGGATAGGTACTTGTGCACTTAAGAAGCACCAAGTCTTTGCAACCAGCTTGACGTGCGGCACGCACGGTGTCATCCAATTCGGCAATGCTGGCCATACCTGTTGAGATGATCATGGGCTTGCCTGTAGCGGCCACTTTGCGAATCAACGGTAAATCAGTGTTTTCAAATGAGGCAATTTTGTAGCAAGGCACATCGAGAGACTCTAAAAAATCAACAGACGTAGCATCAAAGGGTGTGCTAAATGCAATGATGCCCAAGGCATAGGCGCGTTTGAAAATGGCTTCGTGCCATTCCCATGGCGTATAGGCTTGGCCGTACAACTTGTAAAGCGATGTACCTGCCCACAAACTTTTGGTGTCACTGATGTGGAACTCCCGCTCGTCCAAATCCAAAGTCATGGTATCAGGCGTATAGGTTTGAATCTTCAGGGCATGGGCGCCAGTTTTGGCTGCGGCTTCGACAATTTCTAATGCACGCTCTAGCGACTGGTTGTGGTTGCCGGACATTTCAGCGATGACGAATGGGGAATCCGAACGCCCGATGATTCGGTTAAAAATCATAAATTCATGATTAAGACTCATGGATATCCTTTTCAATCTTCAAAATATATCTATGGCCAAGATGATCAAAGAACGTTGGAAATCTATCTTTATCCGCAACTCGTAGCAAGTTAAATTGTTCGATTAAACTTTTGTTAATGTTTAACTTACTATCCTCTGGAGTCCTTTTCGGGTAGTAATTGCTCGGCACATTAGATTGGCTTTTAGGGACAATTACATTAGCATTACGAATAGCCTCTGTCATCAGATTAATTTCAGCTTGAAATAATTTATCGTTTATTTCATCAAATAACTCGTGTCCTTCGAGTTCAATGATCTGCTTCAGCCAAATTGACCCTTGATCAACTTTTGAATCCGCCTCTAACAAGCTTAGCGTCAAAGTATTTTTACCCTCCAAAATATTCCAAATGTGAGGTGACCACCCCCTACCTTCAGGCAGATCACTGGCATGAAGAACCAATGTGTGGTTAAATTTTTGAATGATTTCTAATTTCACAATCTCGGTGCATGAAACTAAAAATAAAATATATCCACCTATCAAATCTTTTGTCGAATGCACAATATTTATGTTTTCATGTATCGAAGCCCAATCTTTCAGATAACTCATGATTGGATGATTCTTGTCTGACACCAATACTTCGATTCTCACTTTACTTGTTAATTCATTTAAAACTCTAAATACGCCCTCTCCATCCACTAAATTGAACGCAACTTTTGAATAATTTTCAATGACCTTTGGTGATCGTAATAAATACTGAAGGCTTTCTTGAATTTTTCTTATTGTATTATTTTCAATACTGCCTACATAGTGGCATCCGCCTAATTTACTTAATTCATTTGCAATTGGAATTTGATTTATGGCCGTAGAGACAACTATAGAAGGCAAGCCTAAGCAGCACCTTTCCCAATTACTCGAGCCACCCGCTCCAATCGCTAAGTCTGCCTGAGCAATCAAGTCAGCCATTTGTTCGGTTTGAACATGGCAGGCGTATCTATGCTCATCACATAGCTTCTTAATCTTTTCCTTTTGAGGATGTTGCTGGCCAATCACCACATCAACTTGGATATCCAAGTTCAAACTAACGAGGGCCTCCAGCACTTGGCCAGTGAGGTTGTCTGCATCCACACCACCAAAGGAAATTAAAATTTTGTGCACACCACCGGTTCTGGCTTGTAACTGCTGCCGCATAGCTTTGAATTCCGGTCGCAGCAATGCAAAACTGGGACCTAATAAAAGTCGGCAATGTGCAGATACTTTACCAAGGTAGCGCTGGTCTTGGTTGTAGTGAAAATTTTGATCCAGCAAAACATCGCAGTCATGTTCACGGTCTGCCAAGTCATCAATCGCCAGGACATGCTGGGCAATAGCTCGCAATGGAGTTTCAAAACGGTGGTCTAAGGCGTAATGGTCCACTACCAACCAATTCCATTTGCCTGGACCTAATACAGCCAAGGTCTGCTCTGCGTCATGCGCTTGACTGGTTTGCAACCAACTCGCGTGGGGTAACTCATCCGTTTTTTGTGCAGCATCGAGTTTTGGTAGCGCAAGATAACTAGCACCGCGTTCCGAAAGCATCTGCTGTAAATGCAAAGGCAAATTTCGAGCTACAAAACAAATATGCGCGCCCGTGAGCCGCAATTCATCAGCCAAAGTCAAACACCGAAAAAAATGGCCGGTGCCAATGACATGGTTGGCGTCTGTTCTGAAAACGATGCGCAAGTGGGTCATGATGTTCAATGGGCAAATAAGCTTGCAGCCAATCGCTCAGCTCTTTCCCAATCTGCAGGGGTATCAATATCGACCACGCGCCAATTCGGTATTTCAAAACCTATTCCGCTTCTGTGGATGCGGCTATTTGTTAACCATGCCTGTTTGGTACCCCAGTAAACTGGCCAGCATCATAAAACGCGGTCTCAAGATCCTGCGTTCGGGTCAGCTCGTACTCTGGGTAAAAAGGTGCCATCATCCCATTGCTGTTATGTTTGAGTGCACGTTGAATCGCTGCAGGAAACTCAGTCACTGGGAAGCAATAGTCGACGCCGCTTTCGGACAACTGGGCCAAAGATGCCTTCAAGTCTTCCACTTCAATAAAAGGCACACCAGGATAGATGCAACAGACATTTGAGAATTGCCACCCCAAAGTCTCACAAGCTTGAATGGCATGCGCCACCACAGGCACGGTGGCTGTGAAATCATTGGCCAACTCAGCAGGTCTTACAAACGGTGTTTCAGCTCCCAAGCTATTGGCAATGTTTTGAATTTCCGCATCATCGGTGGACACCAACACATGTTCAAACAAGTCCGAGTTCTGGGCGGCCTTGATGGCGTAGGCGATCATGGGTTGACCACAAAACGCTTTGATGTTTTTACGCGGAATGCGTTTGCTGCCACCGCGTGCTGGGATGATGGCAATGTTCATAGCCCTGCCCCAACATCACGCTTGAGCATTTTGGGCTGGCACAGGCTTTGGATGAGTTCCAGCACCCGGTGTTGCTGCGTAGCAGACATGCCTGCATATACCGGGATACTGATGCTGGACTTGAAATACTCTTCTGCATCTGGGCAATAACCAGGCTTGAACCCCAAGCGCGCATAGTAAGGCTGTCGATACACCGGGATGTAGTGCAAATTCACCTTCACACCAGCTTGGGTCAGCGTCTTGTAAAGAGCTTGTTGACTGGTACCCGAGGTTGCAGTCACTTGAATAGGGTAGAGATGAAAGCTTGAAAGTCCATCTGGGTGCTGCCAGGGCGTTTGGATATCGACCGAAGCGAGTGCTTGATCATAAAACCATGCGATGGATTGCCTTGTAGCCACAAAGTGGTCTAGCTTTTTGAGTTGACTCAAGCCCAGAGCCGCTTGCATCTCTGTCATTCGGTAATTGAAACCTAAATCAATCTGCTGGTAATTCCAAATTTCGTCCGCAGGACGCTTTTTCATATCGGAAGGTGAGCTGCTGATGCCGTGGCTGCGCAGTAGATTCATTTTTTGCGCCAATTCGGTTTGGTTGGTCACGGCTAAACCACCCTCAGCAGTGGTGATGATCTTTACTGGGTGAAAGCTAAACACCGTTATATCGCTATATCGGCAATTACCGACTGGTTCACCTTTGTACTTGGCTCCAATTGCGTGTGAGGCGTCTTCAATAATTTTGAATCCATACTTAATTGAAAGTGCATGAATCGCTTCCATATCACAAGGTTGGCCACACATATGCACGGGGACCACCAATTTAGGCAACATGCCTTTTAGTTTGGCAACAATAAGTTTTTTCTCTAAAGCAACCACACTCATATTAAAGGTGTGCGGGTCAATATCCACGAAATCCACCTGAGCACCGCAATACAAACCGCAATTTGCTGAAGCTACAAAAGTGATTGGACTGGTCCATAGCCAGTCGCCAGGGCCTAAACCTATTGATAAACAAGCTATATGCAATGCAGCCGTTGCATTACTGACGGCAACACCATGCCGCACGTGACAATAAGTTGCCACCCCTTCCTCAAATGCGGGCACAACCGGACCTTGGGTTAGAAAATCCGAGCGCAGTACGTCCACCACCGCCTGAATATCGGCCTCTGAGATGGACTGCCTTCCGTAAGGAATGATGTTTGCTTGGTTCATAGAACATTCAAATGACACCGTCAAATTAACGGCACTTGGTCAATTTATGCAATTTACATACCAAGTCAGAGCAAGTGGCACGACTTCTGCTTTGTTAAAACATCTTTTCCTATGGACGTCGGTTTTCCGGCGGTATTGCCATGCAACAGTCAGTTGATATTTGCGACCAATCAATTCTTATAACCGGGGGAACGGGCTCCTTTGGTAAGGCTTTTGTCAAGTCGGTGCTGGACCACTGTCCCAAGATCAAACGCTTGGTGGTGTATAGCCGTGACGAGTTGAAACAGTTTGAAATGCAACAAGAATTTCCACAGGATAAATACCCTGCCCTGCGGTTTTTCATTGGTGATGTGCGCGACCCTAGTCGCCTGGCACGCGCCATGGAAGGTATTGACACCGTGGTACATGCCGCAGCTTTAAAACAAGTGCCGGCTGCAGAGTACAACCCATTTGAATTCATCAAAACTAATGTGATGGGGGCGCAAAACGTTATTGAAGCTTGTTTAGACAAAGGTGTACGCCGCGTGGTGGCCCTATCTACCGATAAAGCAGCGGCACCAATCAACTTGTATGGCGCTACAAAACTTTGCAGTGATAAGTTATTCATTGCTGCCAACAATTTTAGAGGTGATCGCGATTTACGTTTCTCGGTAGTGCGCTATGGCAATGTGATGGGCTCGCGCGGTTCAGTT
>Ga0114962_10003265_pt1 | contig 13174 bp, 8 predicted proteins | sample C_130820_MF_Meta_FD_87017 | JGI IMG/M metagenome (GOLD analysis project Ga0114962, IMG submission 87017) | Freshwater microbial communities from Lake Croche, Canada to study carbon cycling - C_130820_MF_MetaG | ecosystem: Environmental > Aquatic > Freshwater > Lake | place: Lake Croche, Canada... | reverse complement strand
TTTTCTAGCATTCTACGAATATCTCCATCGGTGATAATACCTAATACTTTTTCACTTTCATCTATTACCACGGCAGCGCCTAATCTGTTTTTGGAAATAACGAGTATCACTTCTTTTAAAGAGGTACTTGCTTTTACAGATGGCTTTGGATTTACTTGCGCCATTTGACCTGCAGTAAGTGTCAATCTCTTTCCTAAATTTCCACCTGGGTGAAACTTTGCAAAATCACTTGCCTTTATTTTTTTCAATTCCATCAAACACATAGCTATCGCATCACCCATGGCCATTTGTGCAGTCGTAGAAGAAGTAGGTGCTAAATTATGTGCGCAAGCTTCTTTATCAACAGTGGTATTGATTACCCATTTTGCATTGTTTGCTAAATAGCTTTCTGTATTACCTACCATGGCAATAATGGAATTGCCAAAGCTGTATACAAGTTGTACTAAATTTTTTATTTCAGGACTCTCTCCACTTTTACTAATAATTAAAACAAGGTCATGCTTGTTAATCATACCGGAATCGCCATGAATGGCATCGGCTGCATGTAGAAATAAGGCAGGGGTTCCAGTGGAGTTACAAGTAGCTACCATTTTTTGAGCAATAATGGCGCTTTTACCAATGCCACTCACTACTAATCTTCCTTCAGTAGTATAAATAGCTTTAACCGCTTCAATAAAAGGGGCGTCTATAAATTTTTGTAAGCCAGTAATGGCTGCCGCTTCAATTTCTAGCGTTCTTTGGGCAATAGCGGTTATTTGTTTATCCATATGCGGTTTAAGAATCAGCAAAGTTAACGTTTCAGGCATATTCATCCCTATTTTTAAAAATTCCTTAAAAAAAAGTTTTTTAGCAAAAAAATGAAGGGAGTTGAGTAATAGTGAATTAAATTCGTTAACTTATATAGCTATTTTACACCGAAATAGCTGATTTTAAGATAATTACAGATGGCGACCACCAAAAAAGCAATAAAAAAAGCCCCCACTACTACCGCTAAGAATAATTCAGTTAGCCGTGACGTATTACTAAAGGCATTAGAGGAACAATTTGGATTCAAGGAGTTTAAGGGCACCCAAGAGAAGGCCATTGTCTCCTTATTGAGTGGTCGGGATACTTTTGTGATCATGCCCACTGGAGGCGGTAAAAGTTTATGCTATCAATTACCTGCTTTAATGTTACCTGGATGTGCTATTGTGGTATCGCCTTTGATTGCGCTGATGAAAAACCAAGTAGACCTTGTGCGCGGCTATAGTGAAAAAGATGAAGTGGCACATTTTCTTAACTCCTCTTTAAATAAAGGGCAAATTAAAGTGGTGAAAGACGACTTACTAAGTGGTAAAACTAAATTATTATATGTAGCGCCTGAGACCTTAACAAAGCAAGAAAATTTAGATTTTTTTAGCGACTTAAATGTTTCCTTTTTTGCAGTAGATGAAGCGCATTGTATTTCAGAATGGGGACATGATTTCAGACCAGAGTATAGAAGACTCAAAGAAATGATGGAAGAGATTGATGCCACTGTGCCCATTATTGCTTTAACGGCTACCGCTACACCTAAAGTACAAAGTGATATTGTTAAAAATTTATCTTTGCGTGATCCTGAAGTTTTAATTTCTTCTTTTAATAGAGCCAACCTTTATTATGAAGTGCAGCCTAAATTAAAAAAAGAAGTTACTATCAAAAGTATTGTTAGATATATATCACAACATAAAGGAAAGAGCGGTATTATATATACGCTCAATAGAAAGACCACTGAAGAATTGGCCGATTTATTAATTGCCAATAAAATTAAAGCGGTTGCTTATCATGCAGGCTTGGATCAAAAATTAAGAGCCAATAGGCAGGACCAATTCTTAAATGAAGATGTGCAAGTTATTGTGGCTACCATTGCCTTTGGCATGGGCATTGACAAGCCAGATATTCGTTATGTGATTCATTATAATATTCCTAAGTCTATTGAAAATTATTATCAAGAAACAGGTCGAGCTGGAAGAGATGGACTAGAAGGGAATTGTATTTTATATTATTCTCATAAAGACGTTTCTAAGCTAGAACATTTTTTAAGAGATAAGCCTTTGAGTGAAAGAGAAGTGGGCGCGCAATTAATAGATGAAACAGTAGCCTTTGCAGAAAGTGGTGCTTGTCGTAGAAGAAGCTTACTACATTATTTTGGAGAAAGTTGGGAAGATAAAAATTGTGGCAAATGCGATAATTGTTTACAACCTAAACAAAGAATTGAAGCCAAAACACAGCTGGTTCAATTATTAAAAGTCATTGAAGCATTGAATGAGCGTTTTGTAGCGGATTATGTAATACAAGTCATCATGGGTGATTATACACCTCAATTAGGTTTATACAGACATGAAAAATTACCCGAATTTGGAACAGGCAAAGACCAGGATCCTTTATTTTGGAATAGCTTAGTAAGACAAGCCATGCTTGAAACCTTAATTGAAAAAGATATAGAAGAATACGGCTTGCTTAAATTAACAGAGAAGGGCAAGAAATATTTAAAAAAACCTACCAGCTTTACTTTTGTTTTGAACAATGTTTTTGCAGATGAAAACGCCGAAGAGGATGATGCAGAAGGTCCGGAAACGGCAGGTGCAACCGATGAAGTATTGTTTGAAATGCTTAAAGAGTTACGTCAAAAGGAAGCGAAAAAAATTAGCCTTCCACCCTTTGTTATTTTCTTAGAGACTTCTTTACAAGACATGGCTACACTGTATCCTATAAGCGTTGAAGAATTAGATAGATGCCAGGGTGTAAGTAAGGGGAAGGCTATTAAATATGGTAAGCCCTTTGTGGCCATGATTGAAAAATATGTAACTGAAAATAATATTGAGAAGCCCGATGATTTTGTAATGAAATCGGTGGTCAATAAATTCAATCATAAAATTTACATTATTCAAAACGTAGATAAAAAAATTCCTTTAGAAACTATTGCTAAAAACAAGGATTTAAAATTAGAAGCATTGTTAGAAGAGATGGAGACCATTGCAGCTAGTGGCACTAAATTAAATTTAGACTATGCCATTGATGAATGGTTAGACGAATATGATCAAGAAGAAATTTTAGAATATTTCAAAAATTGTGAAACCTCTTCACTTCAAATTGCACAAGAAGAATTAAGTGAAAACAATTATTCTTGGGAGCAATTAAAAATAATGCGCATTAAGTTTTTAAGCGTCGTTGGTAATTAATGCGTAGACTCGCTCCCTGTAGTTAAATAACTATTTACTCTCTCTGCTACATTTTTTCTTACACTTAGGTAGTAAAAATTGTAATCGGCAATATGATAGTTTTCTGTTTTGTATAAAAAGCTACCAAAGAAATGAGGCTTTGCTGTCCATAAAACACCATTATGGTTAGTGGCCCCTGCTACGTATGGGGTTATTTTATTAAAATCATATAATATAGCACCTGCATTTTGAAACCTATCTACATTTGTTATATCAGCAGACCAAGAAAGAGGGTTGGTAACAATGGCCGTAAATTTTTCTTTTTTCACGAATTCAGTTACATAGCCTTCGTGAAAAGTTCTCCAAGAACAAATACAGCCTGTTGCATTGGGTGTTTCGCAAGCCTTCAGTGATGTATAAATAGCAGGGTCAACGGGTATACCAACTATATAAGCCACTACTAATTTTTTACTTAAGGGTTTACCATCAAAAAACTCTTTTAATAATCTAATGGTATGAGTGGATCCTTGACTATGTGATGCAATAATAATGGGTCTTCCATTATTGTAATGTTCCAAATAATATTCAAAAGATTTTTTTACGTCCTGGTAGGCTAATTCAAAAGCAGCCATTGCATAACCTGTATCTACTTTATTATTAGGTGTATAGGATTTAATATGCGCTTGACGATACCTTGGTGCAAAAATTCTACCTGCCTCATTGAATACTGAAGCTTGGTTAAGTAAGGTTGGATAATCTGTTTTCAGATTGGTTTTATAATCACTGAAAGAAGCAGACCATCCATATGGTCTAGTGCTATCTAAATAAGTAGTAGGGTGTACAAAAAAGATATCTACTTTATCATTAGGAGTATAACTAGCTTTTAAAGGAGCAGGCACGCTGTCTGAAGGGTCCTTCTTATCAGGATGGGCAGCCCAGTATTGCAGGTTGCTATAATCGGGCACTTCTTGGTATTTTTCCTGAGCGTACACTGGTTCCAATTTGGCATAATTGCTATTCGAACAGCTACTCAAAATAAACAAGACGATAATGGGTAAAAAGGCTTTCATAATATATGTGTTTCTAAACTTCTTTAATAATTGATGCAAAGGTATAAAAATGTCATTAACTTGAATCAAGTAAAATTGACTTGACTATATGATAATCATCAGCACTATTCTAAGACAATCGATTTAGCATTTTGTTTAATGATTATTAGGTCAGTTACCCTAGAAATTAATTATTTTTAGGGTATAGCAATTACTATTTGAAATCACTTATTTGAAATTATTACGTCATATCCCCTTTTTGACCGCTGTGTTAAAGCACAGTATTACCGCTTTTGGTGGGCCACAAGTGCATCTAGGCCTCATGCAGCATCGCTTTGTAGATAAGCGTAAGGATATCACTAGCGAGGAGCTCATGGAATACAATGCTTTTTGTCAATTGCTTCCTGGTGCCTCCTCTACACAAACTATTATTTTAGTGGCTTTCAAGAGAGGGGGAACCCCTCTTGCTTTTTTAACCCTACTCGTTTGGATTTTACCCGCTTCTTTTTTAATGACACTGGTAGCCATTGCTTATAATTATTTCGATATGAGAGCGGGGCTCCAAAGTTTTATTTTAATACAACCTATGGCTATTAGATTTATTGTAAGTGCTACCATTGTATTATACAAAAAAGTAATTAACAGTCTTATCACTAAAATTATTTTTATCCTAACGGCGGTTTTTGTTTTTTTAGCTTTTAAATCTCCATGGGCTATTCCTGTTGTTATTATTGTTGCAGGCATTGTAACTAACTTTAGTCAAAAAAGAATTCCAAACCATGGTGCTGCTCCAAAAACGCTTAAATGGGGTGCCTTATTTATTTTTATATTTATATTCTTAGCAGCGGGTATCGTATCAGAAGAAGCTACCAGAAAAAATTGGGAGCAACATAAAATCATCAATTTATTTGAAAGTAATTATCGCTTTGGAAGCTTTGTATTTGGAGGTGGGGATGTATTAATTCCAATGATGTATGAGCAGTATGTGGCAAGACCCAATTCAGATCGGGTGAAGAATAATAAAAGAGATGTATTAAAAATTTCCGGTGAATCTTTTTTAATGGGTGCAGGTATGGTGAGAGCCATGCCTGGTCCTGTTTTCTCCGTGGCTAGTTATACTAGTGCGATGGCTTTAAAAGAAAAATCAATACCTATTCAAATTATGGGCGCCGTCATAGGAAGCTTCGCTATTTTTTTACCTAGTTTTTTGATTGTTTTATTCTTTTTTCCTATCTGGCAAAATTTAAAAAAGTATGCCATTTTTCATAGGTCCTTAGAGGGGATATATGCAGCAGTAGTGGGCATTATGCTAGGGGCTACGCTTCATTTAATAGGAGGCATTTCCCTTAAAACTGAGTACTACTCTTCACTTACTTTTTATACCTATATTTTTGTATTTATTGCAAGCACTTATTTAATTTATAAACAAAAAATTGCAGCGCAGTGGGTTGTTTTATCTACCATCGCCCTCGGCTTTTTACTTACTTTTTTTAATACGCATTGGCCTTTTTAATAAAAAGGTAAAAACCTGTTAATTATATATATTGCACACGCTATGAACGCTAAGTTTAAATGTATCATTATTTTATTGCTTTTTTTGTCTTTCAAAATGAATGCACAAACCATACCAGTTAGCGGTGTGGTCTATGATATATCTGGAAGAAGGCCTATTGAAGCAGTGATTGTATATAGTAATTCTAATCATGCTTTCACCGATTCTTTAGGGCGTTATGTAATTAATGTCAAAGCGAAAGACTCACTTTGGTTTTCTTTATTTGGAAAGACGACTCATAAATATCCGATTGATACCATTGAAGACTTACGCAATTTTAATGTCATGATACATGTGACTGGATTTGATTTACCAGAAGTGCGTGTTAGAAATAGTTATTATAAATTGGATTCTATTCAAAACAGAATTGACTATGCTAAGTATTTCAACTACCAAGCGCCGGGTATTAGATTAAGTGGGGGGCAACAATTATTTGGCGCCAATGGCTTAACGGTTGGATTTGATTTGGATGAAATTATAAATATGTTTCGCGTTAAAAGAAATCGAAATTTACAATTTTTACAAAAGCGTTTACTCTCTCAAGAACAAGAAAAATATGTGGGCTACCGTTTTACCAAAAGAACTGTTATCAAACTTACCCGCTTAGAGGGGGAAGAATTAGATCGTTTTATGAATTTTTGCAGACCTTCCTATGAGGTCCTAGGCTTGTTAAATGACCTCGAATTGGGCTATTATATTCAAAAGAAATTCGAAGAATTTAAAAAGACTGAATAAGCGCCTCTAAAACCTAGGTCTAGCTAGGCCACCACTCATCTATTTTGTTTTTTAAAAAGGCAATTTTTGGCTATCTTGAGTGACTAAAAATGACCACTTTGAGAAATTTATTTATTCTTTCTTTTGTCTGCCTGATGGCAGTAGTTGGCTGTAAAGAAAAACCTAAGGGTTTTGACAAGTTCAACGCGAATGCACCCGTATTTGTTGACATTGCCCTAGTAGCTACTCAAGTAGTTGATAAATCGGTTGAAGTTACGGGTAGTGTTTTAGCGACGGAGTCCATTGAACTGCGTCCTGAAACCAATGGTAGAATTACCTATTTACAAATTCCAGAGGGTAAATTAGTACAAGCGGGTACAGTCTTGGCTAAATTAAATGATGCCGACTTGCAAGCACAGTTAGAAAAAATTAAAGTACAATTAGAATTAGCCACCATCAATGAGCAAAGAAATTTACAACTCTTAAAGGTGAAAGGCATTAATCAAAGCGATTATGATATTTCTTTACAACAAGTAAAAAGTTCAAGAGCGGATTTAGCCTACACGCAATCTCTAATTGATAAAACAATCATGAAAGCACCTTTTACAGGTCAAATTGGTTTAAGACAAGTAAGTTTGGGGGCTTTTATTAATACCACTACTACTGTCGCTAGTCTACAAAAAACAGATAAGCTTAAAATAGATTTTACGGTTCCAGAAATGTATGAAGCTTATATAAAAGTGGGAAAGACTATTCAAGTGGAAGGCATTGATGGATCTACAAAAAAAATGAATGCTACTATATTTGCTATAGAGCCACAAATTATTGCCACCACTAGAAATATTAAAGTGCGTGCACAATTGCAAGGTAAAATGTTGCCTGGCGCTTATGTAAAGGTTTACTTAAGTGAGACCGTGAAAAAGCCTAGCATAATGGTTCCTACGAATGTGATTATTCCTGAATCCAAAAGCAAACAAATTGCTATTGTAAAAAATGGTATGGCAGAATTAGTAGATGTGGAAACTGGATATAGAACGGTAGGCGCCGTTGAAATTACAAAAGGACTGAATGTAGGAGATAGTGTTATTGTGGCAGGAATGCTTTTTGTAAAAAAGGGCAGTAAAATAAAAGTGGGTAAAACTTTACCTATCATAGACATTACTAAATAGAACTCTTACAACTCCCCTTAAATAATCTTATTAGATGAATATATCTGAACTTTCGTTAAAACGACCTGTACTTGCCACGGTTTTGAATCTAGCCATTATTATTTTTGGCCTAGTTGGTTTTTCATTTTTGGCTTTACGTGAGTATCCTGCCATTGACCCTCCCATTATCAATGTGCAAACTTCTTATTCAGGAGCGAATTCTCAAGTCATCCAAAATCAAATTACAGAACCTTTAGAAAAATCAATCAATGGTATACCAGGTATTAGAACCATTAACTCTTCTAGTTCTGTAGGTTCCTCTAATATCACTGTTGAGTTTAATTTAGGCGTCAATTTAGAAACAGCTGCGAATGATGTTCGTGATAAAGTGAGTCAAGCGGCTAGAAGTTTACCTGAGGATATTAATAATCCGCCCATTGTATCAAAAGCCGATGCGAATACAGACTTCATTTTGTTAATGACAGTAAGAAGTAAAACAAAGAGTGCCTTTGAATTAACTGAATATGCAGAAAACGTTTTACAACAACGTTTTCAAACCATTGATGAAGTAAGCAGTGTGGGCGTTAGAGGAAAAAGATTTTCCATGCGTATTTTTCCTGATCCCGATTTACTGAATGCTTATGGCATTGCCTTTAATGATATTCAGACTTCTTTGAATAAAGAAAACGTGGAATTACCCGCAGGTAAAATTTATGGCAAAAAAACAGAGTTCATTATTAGAACCTTAGGAAGACTTACTACTGAATCAGATTTTAGAAATATTATTTTAAAGCAAGATGCCACCGGTATTGTTAAATTAGGAGATGTAGCAAAAGTAGAATTAGGTCCAGAGCAAGAAGATCAAGGCGTTTATTTTAATGGTATTCAAACGGTGATGATTACTTTGTCACCGCAACCTGGGGCCAATTATATAAAAATTGCAGATGAATTTTATAAAAGATTAGAGGAAGTTAAAAAGTCTAATAAATCAGATATTGAATTTGCGGTTCCTATTGATAACACCAAAACTATTCGTCGTGCCTTACTAGAAGTAAGAGAAACTATTTTTATTTCCTTTGGATTAGTGGTTTTGGTTATTTTCTTCTTTTTTAGAAACTGGTTAATTGCTATAAGGCCTTTGATTGATATTCCTATTTCACTCATTGCTACTTTCTTTATCATGTACATGGCGGGTTTTTCTATCAATGTATTAACCTTACTTGCTGTTGTACTTGCTACGGGCTTAGTGGTCGATGATGGTATTGTGGTCACGGAAAATATTTTTAGAAAATTAGAAGAGGGCCTTCCACTTAAGCAAGCAGCTAGAGAAGGTAGTAAAGAAATTTTCTTTGCAGTCATATCAACCTCTATTACACTTGCTGTGGTATTTATGCCTGTTATTTTCTTACAAGGTTTTATTGGTTCATTGTTTAAAGAATTTGGAGTGGTCATTGCCGGTGCGGTATTAGTATCTGCTTTTGTTTCTTTAACTATTACACCTGTATTAAACGTATACTTAAGTAGAAAAGATGGCAAGCAAGGAAGATTTTATGAAAAAACAGAACCCTTCTTTAAAGGAATGGAACTAGGCTATAAGAATTTATTAACTAAATTTTTAAAAATACGTTGGATGGCTTGGGTAATTGTTTTAGCCTGCGTAGTTATTATTGTTACTATAGGAAGTAATATTCAAAGTGAATTAGCACCCATTGAAGATAAAGGAGCTATAAGAGTAAATATGACAGGTCAAGAGGGTATTAGCTATGAAGAAACGAAGGGGAATTTCTTAAAAGCAGTAAAGCTAATTCAAGACTCTGTGCCTGAACAAGCTTTTACTTTTGGAAGTGTTCCTGGATGGGGAGGAGGGGGAAGTTCAGTAAGCAGTAGGGTAGGCTTTGTGCCTATTGCCAATAGAGATAGAACGCAGTCTGAGATAGTGAGTGATTTAAATAAAAAATTTAAAAAATTCAAAGACGTAAGAGTATTCTCTATTGAAGAACAAACTATTTCTGTGGGTATGATGTCTAGAGGTTCTTTACCTGTTCAGTTTATTATTCAAAATTTAGATTTTGATAAACTACATGCAGTTATTCCTAAATTTTTAGATGCTGCAAGAAAAGATAAAACTTTTCAAAACGTAGATGTGAACTTAAAGTTTACTAAACCTGAATTTGATTTAACCATTGATAGAATGCGTGCAAGAGATTTGGGATTAAGTACTGCCGATATCTCTCAAGCATTGCAGTCTGCATTTAGTGGTGCTCGTTCTGCTTATTTTATCATGAATGATCGTCAATATCAAGTGATCACTCAGGTGACAAGATCAGATCGATCTATGCCTACCGATATTAATAAATTATATATTAGAAATAACAGAGGTGAAAGTATACCTATTTCAACTGTACTTAAATTAGAGGAAAATAGTAACCCTCCGACTTTATATCACTATAACCGATTTAACTCAGCAACTATTTCTGCTTCTTTAGCGGAAGGAAAAACTATTGGAGATGGAGTGAATGCTATGAATAGAATTTCTAAAGAAATCTTAGATGAATCTTTTCAAACTGCTTTAAGCGGACCTTCAAGAGATTTCACAGAAAGTTCTTCTAATATTTCTTATGCATTATTTTTAGCCTTGATTTTAATTTATTTAGTATTGGCTGCGCAATTTGAAAGTTTCAAGGATCCATTTATTATTATGATTACGGTTCCTTTAGCCATTGCAGGTGCTCTATTGTTTTTATGGATATTTGGACAAACCTTAAATATATTTTCTGAAATTGGAATTATCATGTTAATTGGTTTAGTAACCAAGAATGGTATTTTAATTGTTGAATTTGCCAATAAGAAAAGAGAAAAGGGCTTGGAGCTTCGTGATGCCGTATTAGAAGCAGCAAGTCAAAGATTCAGACCTATACTTATGACCAGCTTAGCTACTGCCCTAGGGGCATTGCCTATTGCCATTAGCCTAGGTGCGGCTGCCACTAGTCGTAAACCATTAGGAACTGTTGTAGTGGGAGGCTTGTTATTTTCTTTAGTACTTACCTTGTTTGTTATTCCTGCAGTATATACTTATGTTTCTTCGAAGCATAAACGAGTAATAGACTAGGAAAGTTTGTGTAAGCAAGTATGAATATATAAGTATGAAACTAAATACCTTATTGTGTTTTTTATTGTGTTTTTTAATTTTATTAGCTGCTTGCACAAGTAGTAAAAATGAAAATAAAAATTATAATGAAAATAGTAATATAAGTGATTGGGCGCCTAGTTTTCATAAAGTAGATATAGTCAATCCTATTTTAGTCCCCAACACCAAGAGTCGTTTTTTCTGTCCCTTGCAAACTGATAGCGTTGCCTGGGAAGCAAAAAATGTTTTAAATCCAACAGCACTTGTTAAAGACGGTAAAGTATATTTATTATACCGAGCACAAGATACTGCGATGACTTCTCGCATAGGACTAGCCATTAGTGAGGACGGCATTCATTTTCAAAGACAAACCCAACCTATATTTTTTCCTGCTAAAGACAGCTTTGCTATTTATGAAGGAAAGGGGGGTATTGAAGATCCAAGAATTGTTGAAATGCCCGCCGGCGGTTATATTTTAACTTATACTGCTTATGATGGAAAAACAGCTCGATTATGTTTTGCCACTACAAAGGACCTAATTCATTTTCAAAAACAAGGTCCAGTATTAGCTAATCCTAAATATATTAATGCTTGGTCTAAGTCGGGTGCAATTGTTGCCGAGAGACTGGGAGAAAAAATGGTGGCTAAAAAAATAAACAATAAATACTGGATGTATTTCGGAGACACCGATTTATTTATGGCTTATTCCAGCGACTTATTACATTGGGAAGTTTTAGAAAATGAGGAGAGTAAAAAAATGGTATCGGTACTTACCCCAAGGCCTGGTTATTTTGATAGTCGTTTAGTAGAACCTGGTCCATTTGCATTGTATACTTCAAAAGGCATTATGCTAATTTATAATAGTAGTAATGCTGCTAATAACAACGACCCCTCTAGTCCAAAATTTACTTATGCAGCCGCACAAGCTTTATATGATACAGCAGCACCCTATAAACTTATTGATAGAGCTGCTAAGCCTTTTATTCAACCTGACAAAGCCTATGAATTAAAAGGAGAAGTCAATAATGTATGTTTTGTGGAAGGCTTAGTGTATTATAAAACGCAGTGGTATTTATACTACGGCACGGCCGATTCTAAGATTGCAGTGGCAGTTGCTTCTGATCATTAATTGGCTTTAGTTAAACCTTAAATAATTTACGTACCTTAATTGTCCAAAACCTTACTATGTCAAACAATCGCTTTTTATCCTTAGACGTTTTCAGAGGAATGACCATTTGCTTAATGATCATCGTGAATACGCCAGGTGATGGTGCGCACACTTTTGCGCCCTTTATGCATGCTAGCTGGCATGGCTTTACACCCACTGATTTAGTATTTCCTTCTTTCTTATTTGCAGTAGGTAATGCCATGAGTTTTGTATTACCTAAATGGGATAAATTAAGTACGCCTGCCTTTTTATTAAAAATAACAAAGCGTACAGCACTCATTTTTTTACTTGGTTTTTTAATGTATTGGTTTCCTTTTACAGGTCCATTGAGTGATACTAGAATATTAGGTGTCTTACAAAGAATTGCTTTGTGTTATGGCATTGCTGCTATCATTGCACATTACATGCATGAAAGAGTGATGATGATTTTAGCGGGCGTTTTATTATTGGCTTATTGGTATATATCTATGACTTACGGTGATGCCGCCGATCCATTAAGTATTACTGGCAATGCGGGTATCAAGTTTGATACTTGGTTAATGGGTGAAAGTCATATGTATCATGGGGAAGGTTTTGCCTTTGATCCGGAAGGTTGGTTAAGTACCCTCCCTGCAATTGTAAATGTATTAATTGGGTATAGAGTAGGAACGCTAGTGCAAGAAAAAGGAAAAACCTATGACGGACTTACGCATTTATTAATGTGGGGTGCTGGCTTTATGTTTTTAGCTTATATGTGGAATTATCAATTCCCTATTAATAAAAAATTATGGACTAGTTCTTTTGTGCTTTTAACAGTAGGCTTGGATATGATTATTCTAGCCACCATTATTTACAGAATAGAATTGCATCATCAACACCAGTTTGCCAGCTTTTTTGAGGTATTTGGAAAGAATCCGCTGGTCATCTACCTTTTTTCTGAGCTCTTATTTGTTTGCCTTAGTATGATACAGATTGGTAATCAGTCCTCTTTACAGTGGATTTACACGAATGGCTTCGCTCATTTTGCACCCTACTGGGCATCCTTTGCCTTTGCTATTTCCTATATGCTCGTTTGCTGGCTATTGGGTTATATATTAAATAAATATAAGATATATATAAGGGTGTAAATCTTATTAGTCCATTTTTCCCCATTTGTTTTTTTAGGAGCCTTAAACCTTGTACCTTTGCAGCCTCAAAACAGTACATGGAAATAAGAAACATCGCTATTATCGCCCACGTTGACCACGGTAAAACTACC
>Ga0114962_10003263_pt1 | contig 13186 bp, 13 predicted proteins | sample C_130820_MF_Meta_FD_87017 | JGI IMG/M metagenome (GOLD analysis project Ga0114962, IMG submission 87017) | Freshwater microbial communities from Lake Croche, Canada to study carbon cycling - C_130820_MF_MetaG | ecosystem: Environmental > Aquatic > Freshwater > Lake | place: Lake Croche, Canada... | reverse complement strand
GACTTGTATAGTTCTACAAAATATATATTTGATGTATTGAAAGATTATATTGATACAGATTGTATTGTTGTATTTGACGAATTAGTAAATTATCCAGGTTTTGATGGAGATACAGGAGAACTTAAAGCATTTTATGAATTTATTACAGAAAATAAAGTAGATTATGAATGGATTGGAATGAACGGAACACTTGGAAAACTTGGTATGTATGATTATTATCACCAAAATGTAGCATTAATTATTCATTCAATAAACTAATAAAATATATGTATATGTATATAATTTTCTCATCTAAAATGGGTGTGCATTTACATCACTATAAAGAATTTTGTCTCATTTTTCTTTTCGGTCGGTGTAATTTAACTAACACATATCATGTAAATATTTCTAAATTAAAACCATTTAATTTTTTTTGTAATTGTAAAAATAGGATATTGATATTCTTGTGGCGAAATAGAATTAATTAATTTTGTTATTTCAACATTTGTACCACAAATATCCATATCTATAGGATCACCTAATTTACAAAATATTCTTAAACAAATAATAACATCTATTATCGCATTATGTAATGCTTCTTTAGTAGGAGCATAACCAAATAATTGTTGATATGATTCAGTTAATTTAGGAAATTTAATATATTTTTTACCTAGTTTATTTACTCCCTCAATTTTACAAATATTTATTGTTTTTATTAATGTACAAGCAAAATTATTTTTTGTCAATAGATTTTCAAAATCCTCTTTTCTATTTAATCTTTTTAATTCTGCCAAAATCATTTTTTTGTCAAAATCAACATTATGTCCAACAATATATTCAGAATTATTAAAATCATTCATAAATTCATCTAATGCTGTTTCAATGTTCATAAATTTTTCAGGATTTTTAATTCTCATTCTATTTAAAATAAATAAACCTAAAGTGTTAGGATCTACACCTTTATCAATCGCATCTTGTTCTGTTGTATACATATTAGTTATCGCACTAGCACCTGAACTAATATTTACTGTAGTAGGTAAAATAATGTATGTATTAAAAATTTTTGCTGCGGTTGGGTTTTCTGTGTCATAAATAATATAACTCAATTGTGTAATGTAAGGCCACAATAATACCCAATAATCCCAATAAGTATGTGCTATATCGGTTTTTTTTTCAATTAAAGCTTTTTCTATAATTTGTTTTTCATTATAAGTTATATTTTTGGTATCACCAACTGGTCCTTTATCTGTTGTTTCAGTATCAAATACTAATATCTTAACCATTTTAATTATATTTTGTTAATATAAAATGTTATATCAACAATCATTTTTTTTTTAATTCTATTTTTTTTGTAAATAAATATAATTCTTGTAAATGTAAATATTTAGGCTTTTACATATAAAAAGTGTTGAAATATAATTTATTATACAATAATTATATAATGCCATATCAAATTACTAGATATACATACAATCAAGCTAAAAGAATAGGTGTAGAAGTAAAACCATCTACAAACAAAAGTAAAAAAATAGATGTATTTAAATCAGGAAAAAAAATAGCCAGTATTGGAGCTTATGGAATGGGAGATTATCCTACTTATATCAAAACAATGGGTTTAACTTATGCCAATAATAGAAGAAGATTATATAAAATTAGACACAATTCTGACCTACACACTAAATGGTCTCGTGGTTGGTTAGCAGATCAATTATTATGGTAAATTTATTCAAATTCTTTACAAATACCAAAACTTCGTCTATGCCAAATAGTAATACCGTGTTTTTTTATTCCATCCAAATGTTTTTTTGCTCCATAACCTTTATTTGAATCAATACCATATTTTTCTTTTAATTCTGTGTTTGATTCACACAATTCGTCAATGTATTTATCTCGTTCAACTTTTGCTAGAATAGATGCTGCCGCAATAGAACTATATTTATTATCACCTCCTTCAATAGTAATATATGATATAGTGTTTAATTTTCCAGTTTTATTATTTAATAACATAATAGGATTAAAATAATTACCATCAATTAAAAGTTGATATGAATAATCTTTAAATTCTACTTTACTTTCTGCTTTTAATTTTTTATTAAATTGTTCTCTCACCTCTAATATAGAATTACGCATAGATTTTTGTGTAGCTTGTAAAATATTAATTTCATCAATAGTTTTTTCATCTTCAAAACTTACATACCAAGCTAAAGCATTAGCTTTTATATAATCAGCAACTTCTTTAATTTTTTTTTTTGAATGAAACCTTTTACTATCTTTCATTATTGAATGATTAAAACAATCATCTTTAGGTAAAATTACAGCAGCAGTATAAACTCTTCCAAATAAAGGACCTCTTCCAACTTCATCTACGCCTATTTCATATATACTTTCATTTTCATGATAATATTTTTTCAAAGTTTTTTGTTCTTCTGCTTTTAATTTAACTATATTTTTACTTTTTTTTGGAATTATAATAATTTCTTCAAGAGTATCAGAAGAAGAATCAATAATTTGTCTACACTGATATGGACTATTCATATTCAACTATAGTATATAATTTATTATTTATATTTATTTCATTTTTAAATATAATAAAACTTTTTTCACTATATAAATTATACAATGAATACTGAAGCATTATTTCTCTTTTTAATTTTATTATTAGGTTTAGTATTAACCTCATTTTTAGGGGGTAAATATAATAAAGAAGGATTTACTGGTAATTTTTCAGGAAATTTTGTAACTACTGATACTGGAGTTAGCGGAACTGATTCAGGTCTTTTTCCTTCATCAAATAAATCAAATAATTCAAGTAATTCATCTAATACAATAGCTTATGGTTCAAATTTAACTTCTTCACCAAGTTCTAAAAACAATTATGATAATTATAATCATTATAGTGGTTCTTCAGCATCTTTAACAAATGGCAAAACATTTTATGGACCAAATGGTGACAGTATTGTTGTAAATGTTCAAAGTAATGGTTCAACATCATTAACACTAACACCTTCTTCTGGTGAAACTCCTGTTACTTTAACAACTTCTCAAAGTAATACTACTGAAGCTTACACTACATACTCAGGTAATAATGGTTCAGCTACTACTTTTTATGGTCCAAGTGGATATAGTGCAACTGTTATAAATTATAATGGTGAAAATGCTTTGTCTGTAAATACACCTAATGGTTCTAGTATTTATACTTCATCTGGAACAAAAAGTACATCTTCTTATGACCCTAATTATTCTACATATAATAATACATCTACAACTTATTATGGAACTACAGGAACGTACACACCAAATTCAACTATTAATAATGCTTACAATTCAACTACAACATATTATGGTCCAAATGGAGGTACAGCAACTCTCAATACAAATGGACCAAATACTTTAACAGTAACCATTAACGGTCAAACTACAATTTATATTGGAAAACCTAATAATTATGGATATGTTACCACTTATATAGGACCTAATGGTGGTACGGCAACTGTAGTTACCACATCAAATGGTAATAAAGCTATAAATATTGTAGATACAAATGGTAATACAATTACTTATACTACTAGTCAAATAAATACTAACCAAACCTATGGACCATTTGGTGGAAGTGCGGGGTCGGTAACTGGACCAAATGATAATACTGTTTATTATGCTCAAGGACCAAATGGTAATACTGCTTATTATGCTCAAGGACCTTATGGTAATACTGTAACTGGAACATCCAGTAATTTAAGTTATGGTACAAATTATTCTAATTCATTACAACAAGGTATTCCTAGAAACTTAATCCCTCCAGGTCAAGAAGATTTGTATATATTGAAAACTGAACTTGTTCCTCCTGTTTGTCCTGCTTGTCCAACATCTACTGCTTGTCCTAGACAAGAACCATGCCCACCATGTCCAGCATGTGCTAGATGCCCAGAACCTGCGTTTGAGTGTAAAAAAGTTCCTAATTATAATGCTATAAATAATGAATATTTGCCAATACCAATTTTAAATGATTTCTCTCAATTTGGTATGTAAAAAATAAATAAAAATGATGTTGTTTTGTGATTTCAAAAAATAAAGAAAATATACAAATAAATAATTGGTGTTTGAAATGTTAAACGGTGTAAATAAATGTAATAATTTTATTTATGTGAAAAAGTCTTATTAATTTTTTTATATATATTTTTGTGTGAAACAGTTTTATAATTTTTGTTATTTTTTTTAAAAGTGTTTTTAATTTTTGTGTTGCGTATCTTAACAGTTCTCTTTTTTTTGTTATTTTTACCACCTTTATTTATTTCTTTATTTATTTCTTTATTTATTTCTTTATTTATTTGTTCTCCTTGTTTTATTAAATTAGATGATTCTTTTTGAGCTATTGGTTTAGATAATTCTAATAATGATTGTACAACTGTTTTATCATCTTGATTTAAAACAATAACTGAATCATTATTTACTATTCTTTGATTATTAAATGAATCAATACAATTTTGTAATTTTGAACTTAAATTCATTCTATAATTATTTAAATTAGGGTCAATAATATTATCATAATTAACTTCTATAATAGAATTATTAGGTAATTCAATCATTATAAAATCTTTTTTATTACGAGCGGTGCTTAAACCATTGTATTTTCCACAAAGAGCAAATTTTTCTAATTCATTATACAAAATTATTTTTTCGTTGTCAGACAAATGATCATAATAATTTTGTAAATTTATTAATCTAACTGCTGTATCTGGGTCGCTTAAATAAGTATTTAATATATTTGATATTTGACCATTACCATTTATATCAATAACCGATATAAGTCCTTGAAAATTATTAAATAAAGAAATTATTTGTTGCTGTGGTTGTTGCTCTGGTTGTTGCTGTGGTTGTTGCTCTGGTTGTTGCTGTGGTGGTTGCTGTGGTTGTTGCTGTGGTGGTTGCTGTGGTTGTTGTTGAATTATCTTATTTTCTGCTGTGTTTCCTCCTATTTTCGCACATTTTTTAAAAATCATTGTATATGTAATAACTTGGTAAACAATATATATAGTTAGAGCAATACCACTAATTTTTAAAATTTCATATAAATTATCAAGAATTAATTTGAGTGGTTTATTAATTACATTTATTGTACTATCTGCTAGAGTACTTAATGGTTTTTCTACATTTTCAATTATTTCACTTAATCCCTCTGTAACAACACCTAATGTCCCCTTTACAACATCTCTTGCTTCTTGTTGAGAAAGTTTAGTTTGTTCTTTTGAAATATTTAATTCTGATTCTCTTCTAGCAATATCTGCTTGACTAGATTTTACAATAGATTCCGACTCAAGGTCAGCTAGTTTGGTAAGTTGTTCATTTTGTTCAGCTTCTGTTTTAGCAGCATATATTTTTTCTCTATATGTAATAGGTAAAGTTTTATCAAATAATTCAGTTAATTCAGAAATTTCATTAAAATCAGTTAATAGTTCTTGTTGTTTTATTTTAAATTCATTTTCACTTCCAAAATAATAAATAGATGTTCTTGATTGATCCATAATTTCAATAAATATTTCTGTTTTTTGAACAATATCTTGTAATTGATTTTTGTCATTTTCTGTAAGAGTACTTGTAAATCCTGAATCATTTTGTAAAATACTTATTGCTTGTTCTTTTATTCCATTTAATAATATATTTAAATGATCAAAATAAGTATGACCATCATTTGATAAAAATTGAAGACTTTTTAGTGTTCTTTCAATAAAAACTTGATTATCTTGTTGTTTTAATTCAATTTGAGGTTTAAATACTATTTCACAAAAAAATTCCATTTGTTGTTTTACTTGTCCTGATGTTATTTTTGTTTGTATATTTTTACTTGTTTTAGCATTAACTAGTATATTTGATAAAATATTTTTTTGTTTAGAAGTATAAGTATTTTCGTCTTTCGCAACTGTTATAACAGTAGTGTTTGATTGTGTTGTCTCTGTTTCTGTTGTTTCTGTTGTTTCTGGTTCATTTTTTGTTTTACTAGTAGTACTCCAACTAAAAATTTCTGACCATGTTTGACTTGTTGTTTCATCAAGTATATTTTGAGATTCGTCTAATTCTGTTGTTGAATATAAATCACCTGAAAATAAATTTTTTTGTTTCATTTTAGATACCAAACTTTTACATTGTTTTGTTACAACTCCATATACTCTTTCATAATCTTTATTTATTGTATTAACTTCAACTTTAAAATTTTCCCAAATATCTTCATCTGATTTAATAGATGTTAGTAATGTAGATAATACTGATAATAAACCATATTGTTCTTTTAGTTCTCTATTTGTTAAAAATTGCTTATTTTGTTGTTCTAAAGAAAAACTATTTGGTAATGTTATTTCATTATTTGAATTCAAATCATTTTGAGTAACTATCAAATCTTTTATCGGTTCTATCTCTAATGAATTAAGAGATGTTTCTTGATATTGAATATTTAAACTAGACAATCTTTCATCTGAATTCGTTAATAAAAATAAATTTAATAATATTATGATTAGTATAAATTTTTTTACTATTAATTTTATACTATTTTGACCACCTTTCATATTATCTTGATTTTGTAATAATTCAATCAAAGGATTTATAATCTCTTGAGTTTTTGGAGTTAATGTAACTGAATTATTAAGTAAGTATTTAAAACAATCAACATCAGTTTGTTTTATTAAAATAAATGTTGTTATGTAATTTAATAAAGTATCTTGTAAAAAAAGATCTGCAATAGTTAATTTTTTATAAAGTTCATTAATTTTTTGTGAAATATCTGTATTATTAGAATTTTTATCATCTAAACTTACAAAAGGTATCATTCTAGTTAAATAAAAGTTGTTTAATAACTCTTTTATAGTTTGTTCATTTAATTTATTATAATTATCTAAAATATAATTATGATGTAAAACAAAATTTGTGGTATAAGATTTAAACATAATATAAAATATAAATATATTTTATTTTACTAATTTGTATTTTACTATTTTTTACTTTGTTTTACTTTGTTTTACTTTGTTTTAATACATTTTTTATCCATTCTAAAAGTGGCTCTTCTATCTTCTTGTGGAACTATATTTATAAGACATTTTGATTTTTTACCATACAAAGGCTCACTACAACCTTGTTCTTTTGTATTTTTGATAGTTTTCACTCGTTTAAAGTTAAAAACACGAGGTTTTTCTTCTGTACATCTTGACCTGAAATGTTCATATCTTTCTCTCACATCACAATATGTAAGATTAGATTTTTTTTTTAACATTTTATTAACAAGTTCGTGTAAATCATACACATATCTAGAAAATGTTTCTCTATTTTTCATATTGCACATTTGAATAGGTTTTTGTTTTAAATTATTTTTTAAATTATTTCTACAATACTTACATGGTAAAACATATTGTAAATTCAAAATAAAATCTCTATAATATTTTTTATCTTCTGAAGTAGGATTTGACGGATAATTAAAACTCATCATATGAAGATAATGCCAAATAGCAGGTCCCCACGACATTGTTAACATTCCATCACCAGAATTATAATCTTTTTTTGAAAATACTCGTTTTCTTGTTTTATTATGTGTATTTTTATTTTTACTCATTTCGCCCATATATAAAAACATACAAAATTTTATTTACAATAAAATAAAATAAAATAAAATAAAATAAAATACAATAAAATAAAATAAAATAAAATAAAATAATTATTTATTATGGAAGAACTTTTATTCACTGAATCAACTAAAACAATTTGTACTTGTACATTTATTTCAATTTTGTTAATTATACTTTTTATAATCAGTCCTTTAAGCAACTTTTTTAAAACATCTTTTTTAATGAAAGTATTAACAATTGCTATTCTAGTATATACATTTTATTTAAATACTAAACAAACTGATAATCTTAAAAGTATTCAGAATTTATCTAGACTGCCAGAAATTTTAAATCAATTAAATATAAATATTATATCTAGTTATATCTTTACAGTTTTTATAGGATTACTAATTATTTTTGTTATAAAAAGTTTTTTTTAGATATTTTATTGTGTTAGCATAAATGTTTTATGAAGAAAATGAAAATTCAACATTAAAAAATGAATAAAAAAGTTTGTATCAAACAAAATGGTTGGTGGTTGTAATTACATGGCGTTTGAAATGTAAAAAAGTGTAAAAAACTTTATGTAAAATGTGTATTGAACTAAATGTATTTATTTATAATTATTTTTGAATATGTATAAGAGTCATTTTTGTTTATTGAATTATCTTTAGAAAATTTTTTTTTAGTATCAAAAATTTTTTTGTAATAAATTATATCATTAACAAAATCTTTTTTGTTAATAATTAATATTTTTCCGTCTAAACTTCTAAAAATCATTTAGTAATTATGTTTATATCTTTAAATGATATTCGTTTAAAATTATTGTTAATTTATTTGTGTTAATATATATATGAACAGATTTGTTAATTTTAATATGGGTGCTGGTAATTCATCAAATAATAATTTATATTCAAAAGTAATGTCTGCGAGTTCTAAAATGAGTATGACTTCAATTTTCATAATATTAGCAATAATTTTATTTATTGGTTTAATTATTTACTATTATTATATTGCTTCAAAAAATAAAACCTATTACACAGCAAATAACGAATATAATTCAGGTGCGAATTCTTCTACTAATAAACAAGCCGAACTTATGTTATTTTATGTTGATTGGTGTCCTCATTGTAAAACGGCTAAACCTGTTTGGGAAGAAATAAAATCTCAATACCAAAACAAAAGTATAAATGGTTATAATATTATTTTTACTGAAATAAATTGCACAAACGAGACAGCTGATATTGAAGCTATAATGAATAAATATAAAATAGAAGGTTTCCCAACAATTAAACTATTGAAAGACGGACAAATTATTGAATATGACGCAAAACCATCAAAAGAAACATTAAATCAATTTTTAAATACAGTCTTGTAAATTATGTGTATCAATAAATAATTTAGCGGCATGAATACCTTCATGATAATATTGTTGTCTTAGTTCAATTGATTTTAAAAAAGATGTTAAATAATTTAAATTAAGTTTTTTTACTTTACATTTAACTTCATATTTTATTTCTGGTATAGGATGATTTGTAAATTTATTAAAAATTTTAAACAAAATACATAAAATAAAATCTAGTAATGTAGAAGTAGAATCAACCTTATTTTCTTGGTCTTCATCATATTGATTCCGAATTCCTAATATTTCATCTAGATTTTTATTTGTTTGAATACAATATAATAAAGGATAATTAGCACATAAACCTCCATCAATATAACATTTATTTTCAATAATGGTTGGTGTCATTAAAATAGGAATACTTGATGACATTAAAAGAGCATCCAATAAAGATAATTCTGGATGAGTTAAATAGGATATATCTTCTGTATCAAAATTATTAATTTCAAAAGCAAAAACATGTAATTCTATTTTAGAATACTCATAAAATTCTTTTAGTGTAATATTCATTGAAATATCTTTAGCACAAAGAAGTGGTTTAAATGCTTTTTCAATAATACTTTTATCCAAAAGACCTCTTTTATTGTAAGCTTCAAATATATGTTGGGCTTTAATATTAAAAACATCAATCCATGGTCTTTTAATAATATAATCATTTACAGTTTCCCAATCAAATTTCATACATAAAATTGCGGCTAATAATGCCCCAGCCGATGTTCCATAGATTGTTTTAATTTTATCAAAATTTATAATATTTTTCTCATTTAAGTATTGAATAGAAGATAAAGCTTGAAGAAATGAAGGACCTCCTCCTGAAATTACAATGTGTTTAATATTCATTAAATATACAAATACATTTATTTTAATAAGTTTTTTTATAATAATCATTATATGTCAAGTATTTTTACATTAGAAAATATAGAAGATTTTTCTGAAAAATTAAATATTGATGAGTTGTATGAAAAAAAACAACAATATGATTTAAATAAATTAGCATTATATAATAAAATATTAAATAGAATACATGTGCGTATTAAAACTACTTCTAAGCAAAAAGTAAATGAACAATTTTGTTGGTATCTTGTACCAGAAGTAATTATTGGTGTTCCTAGATATGATCAAGGCTCGTGTATTGCTTATGTAATTAACAAGTTAAAAGAAAATGGTTTTAATGTAAGATATATTCATCCAAATACATTATTTATTTCGTGGGTGCATTGGGTTCCTTCTTATGTTAGATCTGAAATAAAGAAAAAAACGGGAATTGTCGTAAATGAATATGGAATAAAACAAGATGAAATACAAAAAAATAACGGAGGAAACCAAATAGAAAAAAATCCAAATGAATTTATGTTAAATATAAAAAATACTGAAGAACAACATCCTGAAAAAATAAAAAAAAATTATACACCTATTAATTCATATAAACCATCTGGAAATCTTATTTATGATGATAATTTATTGAATAAAATAGAACAAAAATTTAATAAATAAAAAATAAAATAAATATATGTGTATATTAATGGAAACGAATTATAAATCAAAAATAAAAAAAGAAACACAAATAAAAAAATATAATGAAAAAAATAATATAAACTCACCAGTTATTTTAACATTAGCAGAAAAAGAAAAAATAAATCCTATATGTAAAAATGTATATAGTTCTTTCACCACATTTGAAGATAAAATTGATGAAACATTTAAAAAAAATGGTATAGATTTTTTATCTACTAATTACAATTTAGAAAAAGAAATTATAAAACAACTTAAAAAAGCTGTAAGTCCATCTAATATTACTCCTGAAAATGATTTTTATTCATATATAAATGAAAGATGGTTAAAATCATATAATGTTGACGAAAATTTAAAATATATTGTTCAAATAGATAACTTTAGATTAGTTCAAGACAAAGTATACAAAGAATTACTTGAAATTGTTATAAATCAAATTAAAAAACCTGACCACTTTTCACAAAATCTAAAAAATTTTTTTTTATCAACAAGTAAGAGTGAGACAAAAAAAGGAACTATTTTAAAACATTTTGAAGATTATTTAAAGTATTTGAATACTGTTTTAAAAAATCCTGATGGATTATGGAGTTTATTAGGTGATTTAAATAGAAATGAGATTATATCTTGGAGTGTTCCAATTGTATGGACTTTAAATCCAGATGAAAAACAACCTGATACATATAGATGTTTTTTAGGTGGTCCAAAAGTTACACTAGTTGATTTAACTATTTATTTTGACGATGGTACAAATATAGAATATAAAAAAAACTATAAAAAAGAATACTATAAATATTTAAACAAAGTTTTTGAGTATTTTTTTGGAAAAAATCACAAATATAATGTAAAAGATGTTTTTGATGTAGAAACTAAAATAGTAAATGCTTTTGTGTGTGAATCAATTCCTGTTAATAATGATGAGTCTTATTTTAAAGTTACAAAAGATGAGGCTATTAAAAAACTTGGTTTAGATTGGGAAGCACTATCAAAAGCATTAGGTTTTAAAAATGTACCAGAATTTTTTATTACCACAGATATAAATTATATATTATGTATTACAAAATTATTAAAAGAAGAATGGAATACAACCAAATGGAAAACTTACTGGGTGTTTATTTTTATTAAACAAATAATGAGGTTTACAAGTGATGGTGGAACAATTTTTTATGAATTTAATGGTAAATTTGTTAAAGGTATGGAAGCAGAAGTTGATTGGCATTTATATAGAATTTTTCCATTAGGGTTTGCTTATAATACATTTTTAACAGAACGTTATATAGAATTATATAAAAATGATGAAGCAATTAATTATGTAAAAATAATGGCAGAAGATTTAAAAACTGTTTTTATTAGAATTATAAAAAGAAATACATGGTTAGACCCTAAAACAAAAGAAAAAGCTTTAAAAAAATTACATTTTTTTAAATTACAAATAGGATACCCAACAAAATTAAGAGAAGACCCAAATATTTCTTTTAGATTTAATGATATTTGGTATAATTTAGTTAAAGTTGCTAATTGGCGTGTTGATAAAGCTATTGAGTTGGAAGGAAAAGGTCTTATTGATATACCAGTAATAGATTGGAGTGAAATACCACCAAAATTTATTAGTACACAAGTGTATGTAGTAAATGCCTCATATACACCAACAGAAAATGGAATTTATATACCTTTAGGATATATTCAAAAACCATTTGTAGATTTAAATGAAAGAGGAATTGAATATAATTTAGCTAATATTGGTTTTACATTAGCACATGAAATGTCGCATAGTTTAGATGATTGGGGAAGCCAATATGATGAATTTGGAAAATTGAAAAATTGGTGGACAGCAAAAGATAAAAAAAAATTTAATGAAATTCAAAAAAATGTTATTAAACAATATGAAGTTTTTGCTTCTTATGATAAAATCAAATTTGACGCAGCAACAACTATTGGAGAAGATTTAGCAGATATTTCAGGTTTAACAATATGTACCGAATATTTAAGAGATTTTCAATTGAAAAATGAAAATATTTTACCTATTCAAGAATTATCGTTCAAAACATTTTTTGTGTATTTTGCTTTTCAACAAAGACAACAGATTAACAAACGAGCAATTGAAGCACAATTAAAAACAAATCCACACCCTTTAAATAAATATAGATGTAATGTTCCTTTATCAAGAATTTTAGTATTTAGGACAATTTTTAATATAAAAAAAAATGATAAAATGTGGTGGTATTCTACAAATAAAATTTGGGAAGATTAAATTAATTATTTAGGAATTTTGTGTATATAAAAATTTAGATTTTTATAATTTTTTTTGTTTCGTATATATATAAATGGCACAAACCCATCGTCGTCGCTCAATGTCTCGTTCAATGTCTCGTTCAATGTCTCGTTCTATGGCTCGTGGTCGCACCCGTGCTGCTGCTCGTATGGCTTCCGCAGCAGCAGGTCGTGCTGCTTCTGCCGCTCGTGCTGCTTCTGCTGCCGCTTCTCGTGCTGCTTCTGCTTCTAGGTCTGCTTCCGCATCTCGTTCTATTGCTGCTGGTCGTGCTGCCTCTGCCGCTGCTTCTCGTGCCGCTGCCGCTAGTCGTGCTGCCTCTGCCGCTGCTTCTCGTGCTGCCGCAGCACAACGTACCCGTGCTTAAATAATATATTTTAAACTATCTTTACATTGACCAAAATAATGAATCTTTAACGAATATACTGAATATATTTATTATTT
>Ga0114962_10003262_pt1 | contig 13193 bp, 12 predicted proteins | sample C_130820_MF_Meta_FD_87017 | JGI IMG/M metagenome (GOLD analysis project Ga0114962, IMG submission 87017) | Freshwater microbial communities from Lake Croche, Canada to study carbon cycling - C_130820_MF_MetaG | ecosystem: Environmental > Aquatic > Freshwater > Lake | place: Lake Croche, Canada... | reverse complement strand
GGCAAGCCCGGACGAGGATCTCATCATCCGCTTCTGGCCTTTGTGGCAGAGCCCTGCATGGTAGCTAATGCATGGATGCGTCCCGGCAACACCGGGGCAAGCAGCTCGGTGGAACACTTCTTGGAGGAGACCTTCAGTATCCTTGGTCGGGATCGTATCGGTCTCCTTCAGGCCGACAGTGGCTTTTGCAGCGAGAAGATGATGTACTATTTTGATGAGAACGATGGGCACTTCATCGTCGTGGCCCCCTTACACTCTGGACTCAAGGCCCGTGTCCGCTCCGCCAGATGGATCAGGCTCAAAGACGGAGTCGAGGTCCGTGAGACACGGCATGCCTTCAGCGCCAAAGGCAAAGAACGTCGCCTCATCCTCATGCGCAAGGACATTGGAACCTTGACGCACTGCACCGGACGACAACTCGAAATCTGGGAGGATGAATCTCTCGACTCCCGCTATCGCTACAGCGCCTACTATACCAGCCTGGAGCTCCCAGCATCTGGCATCTGGCATTTCTACCGCGATCGCGGAGATGCCGAAAACCGCATCAAGGAACTCAAAGACGATTTCGGCATCGGGGGCTTCCATTTGAAGAACTTCTCGGGAACCGAGGCCGCCTTCCGCTTCGCCATCCTCGCCTACAACCTCCTGAAACTTCACATTTAGGCAACTCTGCACCTCCTAATGCAAAATCTGGGGTAAAGGATGAAGTGTCTGCCTTCATCGTCTTTTAGAATCGATCAGTTCAACTTTTCAACCATTCAACAAGCTGCTTTTGGCGGTTCACACCAAACCGAGCTTCATGCGCCCAGCCTCGCTGATCATGCTCTGGTTCCAAGCGGGATCCCAGACCAGCTCAACTTCAGCCTCGTCGATTCCCTCCAGGGTCAGGATCTTGCCTCGGGCATCAGCGGCAATGGTGGGACCCATGCCGCAACCTGGGGCTGTCAGGGTCATCTTCACGTTGGCTTTGGTGACTCCCTCCTCTGGATGCTGAAGTTGGCATTCGTAGATGAGACCCAGATCGACGACATTAACGGGAATTTCTGGATCAAAGACGGTCTTCAGTTGATTCCAAACCGCTTCTTCCAGCGATCCCTCGACGGCTGTCTTCGCAGGAGCTGGGGCAATGGAGGACTCAAGGCCGAGGGCATCGGCATCCTTCTCATCGATACGGGCAAGCCCTCCGGGAGTCGCCACGGTGTAGGTGCCGCCTAGGGACTGAGTGACCATGACCTTGGTGCCGGCGGGAAGCTGGAGAGGATTGCCACTCGGGATCTGGATCGCGTCGGTATCGCGCTTGAGGATGATTTCTTGGTGCGTATTCATTGAAGGAGACTATGCCGTTGGAGTTTTTGTTAGAAGGGTGATTTTGACTTTTCCCAAGGCAGGGGTGAGCTGCTCTGCAAGGGTGGGTCCCGAAGAAATTAGCGGAGAAGAAAGACTTGAAGGTTTGGCCGCTGCAGGGTCGAGCGCCGAGCGGAGGGCATCTTCGACGAGTTGGGCGCAATGGATCTTCATTGGGGGGAGGGGACCAAGCGGGGAGGAGAGTTCTTCACCACTCATGGAGAGTGCCTCGGAAGCGGTCTTTCCTCGGATCATCTCGGTGGCAACGCTCGCCACGGCGATTGCTGTCTGGCAACCGAAGGTCTGGAAGCTGGCACGGTCGATCACCTTGCGACCATCCTCCTCCTTGAACTTTACCCACATCCGAAGCATGTCTCCGCAATCGCTCCGGCCAACGGTTCCGACAGCGTCAGCTCCCTCCATCTCGCCGAGGTTCTTCGGGTTCTTGGCGGCTTCCTCCACGGATAGAGTCGATGCTTGAGCTTGGTCGTTTTCCATGACTTATGCAGCCTCGGTGGTGTAGCGGGGAAGAGAGGGATCCGCCTGCTCAGAGTAAGCATCGATACCCCCCTTGAGTCCTTTGACATGACTGAATCCGTGGCCAGCAAAGTAGGCAGCCGCATCCAGCACACGGCCGCCGGCGTGGTCGATCAGGACGATCTCCGTCTTCTTTGGCCAGTTCATTGCCTCCTGCATGATCTCCTGAGTCATGAAGCGGCTACCGGAAATCGCAACCGCCTCGTGTTCTTCGCGTGTTCGGATGTCCAGCAGGTGAATGGAGGGATCGGTAATTCGGGCATGAAGATCGAGGGGGGAGATCAGGAGCGCCTCATCCTTGAGGTGTCCCTCCTTGATTTCACCTAGCACAACTTCTGGATCGAGTCCGCCATTGCGTGCACAGATTTGGGTCAGTGTTTCGGTCGGGGAAAATCCACAACTGCTGCACCCCCCGATATGATGGAGTTGGAAAAGCGTACGACGTGCCCCCGGGAAAATTTCCAGAAGTTCCTCCATCGTGAGATCGGGGGTCGGCTCTGTGGTGCCTGTGGTCATACGGGTAGGTTAATTCAAAAATTTTAATATGGAACTCAGGAACTCATAAAAAGGATTCTGGCAAAGATGTTCAAAAATTCCTGTTTTCCTGAGTTCCACATTTAATCCCCTGATTTATCGGCTCGCACGGGGGAAGGTGTCCGAACTAAGATTTTGCCACATGAGCATTCAGAAACCAAGGGCAGCCAGAGCAATGTACGAAGGGCGTTGGATTTTCATCATCCTCATCGTTGCAAACGTGCTCTCCGAAACCAGGCTGCTCCACTCCTTCCTCCCCCCGGTTATTACGGGTGGACTGCTTCTCTTCTGCCTCTGGTTCTTCCGTGATCCGGAACGCAAACCGCCTACTGACTCTTTTATTGCTGTTTCACCAGCCGACGGGACGGTGACTCTTGTCGATGAAGTTGAGGAGGAGCAGTACTTCAAGCGACGGATGAAGCGCGTCTCGATCTTTCTTTCTGTTTTCGATGTCCATGTGAACCGCACGCCAGTCGCGGGTGAAGTTCTCTTTACCGAAGGGCGTGGTGGTCTTTACCTTGATGCGCGCCATCCGGAAGCTTCGGCACTCAACGAGAGTCTCTTCTGGGTCTTTGGCTCCAAGAATCACCCGGAGAAGGCTGTCGCTGTGAAGCAGATCACCGGAGCGATTGCCCGACGCATCGTCCCTTGGGCTCTGCTTGGCGAATCGATGGAGCGTGGAGAACGCTTCGGCATGATCCGCTTCGGCTCGCGCACTGATCTCTATCTCCCGCTTGATGCCGAAGTCCTTGTTTCGATTGGTAAGAAAGTGAAAGGTGGCGAGACGGCGATTGCCCGCATGGCCTCCTGATGGGAAAGTAAAAAGGCACAATGAAGAATGAAAATCGGAGCCTGTTTGGAATGACTCTTCTATTTTCAGCATTCTAACTTTCTAAGGTTTTAGCTTTTCCATCTTTCACAACTCCGATCATCCATTCCCCAATTAAAATGCCCGCCATCAACCACGAACCAAAGATCTATCTCCTGCCGAACATGATGACGGCTGGAAATCTCTTTTGTGGATTTGCCGCAGTGCTGAAGATCATCGAGGCCGCTCTATTGAATAACGGGGGCGAGCCTGTCACGAACTGCTACCATCAGGCTCTGGCATTCATTCTAGGGGCCTGCGTCTTTGACCTGCTTGACGGTCGTGTGGCGCGCCTCGGTGGTTGCGAGAGTCCCTTTGGAAGGGAATTTGACTCGTTGGCCGATGTGGTCTCCTTCGGTCTCGCTCCTGCCCTATTGGTCTATCAAATTGTTCTGAAGGACTTCCATAAAACCGGTTGGGTGATCGCCTTCATCTATCTGCTATGCGGTGCATTACGCTTAGCCCGGTTCAACTGCATCGCCTCAGCCATTAAGGATTCCTCCGAGGTAAAGGAACACTCGAATGAATTCATGGGCTTTCCTATTCCCGCAGCAGCCGGATTAATCGCCTCGCTGACTCTCTTCATGCTCTGGCTGGAGGAGGGTGCACGGGCGATCGGAAGGTGGAAATTCGCCCTACCTGTTCTCTTGCTCTTCCTCTCGTTCATGATGTTCAGCCATGTTCGCTACCCGAGCTTCAAGGGGCTGAACTGGAGGACGCAACGCTCCCCGCCGCGCTTTCTCCTGATCATTGTGATCCTGGCCTTTGTCGGACTGAATTACGAGTGGATGCCGGCCGTGCTTTTCGTTGGATTCCTGCTTTACGGATTTATCCGTCCTCTTCTCTCACCTCCTCTCCGCAAGGAGATCGAGGAGGAGACGGAAAAACCGGAATAAGATGGAGGATCTGCTCAGCGGAGCAGGCTTCTATTCTTCCAGAGGTAAGCTAGGCCGGAATAGATCGTCAGGATGATGGTGATCCCTATCAGAAAAGGGCCTACGTTCACCCAGAGAAACTTCATCCAGCGCGACTCATCGCCAAAGATATCCCCGGCCGCCAGTAAGATAAGGAAGAAGAGGATCGTGATGAGCTGCCAGGCAGTCTTGTGCTTGCCTAGAGGATCTGCCGGTAGGATCTGTCCCTGACCCGCAGCCAGTTGGCGAAGGCCGGTGATGAGGAATTCGCGCGTGATAATGACGATCACAGCCCATGCTGGAAGAGCACCCAGCGGAATCATGCAGACCAGAGCCGAGGCGACCAAGACCTTGTCGGCGAGGGGGTCCATGAGCTTTCCAAAATTCGTCATCTGGTTGAGTCGCCGGGCCAGATATCCATCCATCCAGTCTGTCAGCGAGGCGATGATGAAGAGAAACAGGGCAATGACATCTCCCCAGTGAGTGGAGGTGGAGAGAAAGGCGACAAAAAAACCGGTCAGAATAAGACGGAAGACAGTCAGACGATTGGGAAGATTCATTGGCGTGTAAGTTGGGAAAGAGGATGCCAGAACGCGGTTGCCAAGCGACCTTCATGGGAGATAGGCTTTCTAACTGTTTCGGACAACCTGAATCTCCAAATTTATGAGCAACACCAACATCACGACCCTGAGCGATATCGGACTAATCGGTCTAGCTGTCATGGGCGAGAACCTCGTCCTCAACATGGAGAGCAAAGGCTTCTCTGTCAGCGTCTATAACCGCACCGCTGCCGTGACCCAGAAGTTTGCCGAGGGTCGCGCTAAGGGTAAGAATATCATTCCCACCGAGACTCTTGAGGGATTCGTCAGCTCCCTCGCCCGTCCCCGCAAGGCGATGATCATGGTGAAGGCTGGTGCCCCCGTGGATGCCGTGATCGAGCAACTCGTTCCCCTGCTAGAGCAGGACGATATCATTATCGATGGTGGCAACAGCCTCTGGACCGACACTCAGCGCCGCGAGAAGGCTCTCAAGGAAAAGGGGCTGCACTATGTCGGCGCAGGCGTCTCCGGCGGCGAGGAGGGCGCCCTCAATGGCCCCTCGATCATGCCTGGCGGATCGGAAGAGGCGTGGAAGTCCGTTGGTCCGATCTTCCGCAAGATCGCCGCGATTGTGGAGGGTGAGCCCTGCTGCCGTCATATGGGCCCGGACGGAGCCGGTCACTATGTCAAGATGATTCACAATGGCATCGAGTACGGCGACATGCAGCTCATCTGCGAGGCCTATGCTATCCTGAAGTCCGCGATCAATCCCACCGCCGAGGAATTTCACCAAATCTTCGCTGAGTGGAACAAAGGGGAGCTTAACAGCTATCTTATCGACATCACCGAGCAGATCTTCACCAAGAAGGACGAGGAAACCGGCAAGCCCCTGATTGATGTCATCCTCGACAAGGCAGGTCAAAAAGGGACCGGGAAGTGGACCGTCGGCAACGCCGTCGAACATGCCGTCGTCCTTTCGACCGTCAATGCCGCTGTGGAAGCTCGCATCCTCTCTTCCATGAAGGAGAAGCGTGTCGCTGCCAGCCAGATCCTTCCCTCCGTCGATGTGAAGCCCTTCACCGGTGATCGCCAGCAGTTCATTAACGATGTGCGCGATGCCCTCTATGCGAGTAAGATCGTTAGCTACGCTCAGGGTCTCGACCTCCTTGCCACTGCCGGCAAATTCTACAACTGGAATCTGAACTTCGGTGATATCGCCACTATTTGGCGTGGGGGTTGTATCATTCGTGCTGCTTTCCTGAACCGCATCAAGGAGGCTTATGAGGCTAACCCAAGCCTTGAGAACCTGATGCTGGCGCCATTTTTCACCGAGGTATTCGTGAAGTCGCAGGTTGGATGGCGTCGGGCAATTTGCGCTGCCGTCGAGCGAGGGGTGGCCGCTCCTGCGTTCACCGCTAGCCTTGGATATTATGACAGCTATCGCAGTGCTCGCCTTCCGGCTAATCTCCTTCAAGCCCAGCGTGATTTCTTCGGTGCCCATACATATGAGAGGTTGGACAAGCCTTCAGGTGAGTTCTTTCATACGAATTGGACCGGTCAAGGAGGCACAACCGCCTCGACTACCTACACGGCTTAAGGAAGCACTGACTCGGTAGGCTTTATTTTACGTTTTCGAAGTCCCTGACCCACCGCTTTTGAGGTTGGTTAGGGAGTTTTTAGCCATGGGTGATTCCAAGGGGGATTTACCCCTTGCCCCTACATGATCCTGCCCTAACCTTATAGAGTTGATGACATTTTCTTTCCGGTTTCTGATCCTGATCCCGTTCCTTCTGCCAGTTCTGGCAGAAGCCTCGATTTCTGATGTCGTTGACTCGGTGAAGGCCCGTTTTTCTCCCGATTCGGGGGCTATGTCGGGGGCGGATTTTGAGAAAATGGCCATGCAGATTAGAGAGAAAGCGATTCAGCAGACCCGCCCTCCCACAGTCAGCGTTCCGACAGCTCCGGTGGTTGGATTTGGCAAGTATCCCTGGCATCGTAATATAATGACCACGATTTTCTGGATTGGGGAGCGCCCGACCGCCCGCAACCCTGTCCCGAACAACCGGAGTGCCTGGGATGCCAACTGGGCTAGGAATTACGGAGGTTACGATAATCCAGATCCCCGTTACCGTGATCCCAAAACTTTCGCTCCACGCGGGTTCTTCCCCCGGCAAAATCCCTTTTATTGCGCACTTCCTTACTGCGACGTTTCACGGGGAAACACCAAGGCCGAGGTAAGAAAGGTTGTCCCTTGGTTCCACGACTGCTTTGAGAAGGAGGGGAAGTCCGTCCTCAAAGGGCGATGGGTCGCCATTCATCATGGTGGAAAGACTGTCTTTACTCAGTGGGAAGATTGCGGACCCTTCCGCACTGACCACTGGCAGTATGTCTTTGGAAACGCGCTTCCCCGCCCAAATCTGAACCGCGGTGCCGGTCTCGACATTTCACCTGCAGCCCGCGACTACCTCGGAATGGGGAAAAACGATCTCTGTGACTGGAAGTTTGTTGATGCCGCTAGCGTTCCTGATGGACCTTGGAAATACTTTGGCGACAACAACACCTTTGTGCAACTGCGTAAGGGAGTAAATCTTTACGAGCACGATCGCAACAATGCGAAGCGTTCCCCGACCACCACGTACACCACCCGTCCCAGTGCCAGTTCCGTTCCCCTTTCAGGCACTTCAGCGGGGGTTCGGGTTAACCCAGCCTTCGGGGGCCAGTAAGCTAAAAGATTCAATTCGGCTTTCGCACAGAGCAAGGCGCAGAGATGATGGATCAGGTTCTTGCGGAGGTGATGATCCTAACTTTTTCCTTTTCAAAATCAGTTAGCTGATTGTCGAAAACTTAGAATAAAAAACCTCTGCGGCTCAGCCCTTAGAGCAACACACATCAACAGGTTTATTTTTTCATGGATTAGCCTCTTTTCTCCAAAAGGCGAGGAGTACGAAGAGGAGCTCGCAACCGACGAAGGTCGCCACTAAGGGGAATCCCCCAGTGCCAAATCCGTAACTGTGAAGACCCGCGCCGAGAACGAAATTCACCCCATACCAGGCCATCAGTATGCTCATGAAGGCGATGATCGATCCAACTGAGAGACCAAAGCCTCCCCAGAGTCCGCTGATCCTTCCATGGAGCAGGAAGAGATATCCGAGCAGTGCCGTGAGTGCCCAGGTCTCCTTGGGATCCCAGTCCCAGAAGCGTCCCCAAGAATAATTCGCCCAGACGCCACCAAGAATGGTGCCGATGGACAGCAACAGCACTCCTACCTGAAGGGTCTTATAGAGATAGGTATAGAGCGTTGCTGTCGGCTTCCTCCCCGCGATGACCTGAGCGAGGGCAACATGGGCCACCCCCAGAGACAGAGCAAAGGCGGCATAGCTGAGCGTGATGGAGAGCACATGGGTGGAGAGCCAGAAGTTGTCCCTTAGCACCGGGGTGAGGGGATGGATTGAGTGGTCGAGGATCACCGGCTGGCTGTCTGCCAGGATAAGAGAAGCGACCGCTACAGGAACGGCTCCCATCAGGAAGGATCCGGCTTTGTAAATGGCTTCAAAAATCAGTGCAAAAAGGATCGTTCCGAAAGCAACCCAGATCACCGATTCATACATGTTGGTGACCGGAGGGCGTCCGGCAATCAGCACCCGCGAGATCAATCCCGCAGCCTGTAAGAGGAAACCGCTTCCCGCCAAGACCCAGGCAAGCTGATAGCCGAGGCGTTCCCAGCTATTCCGGGAGAGAAGCAGGATGATGCCGGCAGCCGCATAGAGAATCCATGCCCAACGGAAGAGATGAGCTTTCTGATAGGCGATCTCCAAAGAGGTCTTCCAGTCAGAAGGGAGGCCAGCAACTTGTTTTTGCAGGCTCAGAAGAGCACTGGTCGCTTGGTCGAAGCGAATTGGATCGTTTGCCTTCCATGCGGAGCGCATCGATTCAACGGATTCGATGATCTCTTTTCCTTCGGAGGGATCGATTTGCGCCGAGGTCAGCCAGTCGTTTCCCGAGAGTGGGGCGATGATCTTGAAGTCTGATCCCTTCAGCAATTCCTCGAAAAGTCCCATTCTCATGCCGACATCAGAGGCCTCTTTCTGGATCCCAACCAGCTTGGCTTTCGGGTCGCGCCGTCGGACGTTGGCGGCTTCAGTAACCTCCTTAGCCAGCACTTCATTGGAGGAGAGCTCATTCCAACTGTAGAGCTTCCGTACTGGATCGAGTCCAATCTGCTGCCTGAGAGGTCGGTTGGACACAAGGATCAGCTCCTTTCCCTTCCAGGAGTCATCAGGATTCATCCAGAGTCCGGTGATCACGGTCATGGCATCCTTCTTCTGATCATCCAAGGTGAGCGCAGTTTTCCCTGAGACGGAACGGAGCGTCTCCTCGGTAAAGACGAGATACGGCTTCTTGCGTCCCCCTTCCTGAATCACAAGGGATTCTAGCGAGCGAGGTGGGACCTCCGCGTGGAGTGATCCAGTGTGGATCACACAAGTCAGTGCGAGGAGTAGAGCAAGCAGTGCTTGGGAGCGTGTCATCATGATTCGCGCGGACGGATATAGAACATGGTGGCGATCCCGACGCAGATGGCAAGCGAACCGATCCACTTTAGCAACCAACCGGGATCATAGAGGACCTGAAGGGTGGTTTCTTTTAGGTCACGCGGATTCCACTCGGCTTGGGAGAACTTGTAGTTGAAGCCAGTCGTGTTTGCCAGCAGGCCTCCAGGATAGGATGCGGGATGATTCATCCGGATGAGGCCATCCTGCTGGGCTCCGGTCTTCGAATTCTTAAAGTGGACGGTGGCCTTGAAGTCCGAGGGAGTTTCCGTTCCCTCATCACGGGGGACTTCAAATTCAGTCAGAGCAATCGAGAAGGGGATCGGTCGGAGTTCTAGTCCGTAGCCGATCCGTACCATCTCTTTGCTTAGAACGAGAGGCACCACCTCACCAGAAGCTACCCAGAGAGGAGTCGATTTTTCTCCCGCCGGATTCATGAGGAACGCACGGAAGCCGGGAACGCCGGTCTCAGCGCCCGAATCATCCGGTGCGGGTGTTGTCACCACGGCGCATTTACTGGCGATCTGCGCGACATGGAGGTGCCAGTCGGCCCAGCCCAGGGGAAGAAGATCACCCTCATGAAGATTACCTGAGGAGGTGACTGCGGTCCCACGACCGATCCGGTACTCCAGAGGTCTTCCCTCGGTGCCGGTGATCAGGTCGAGCCATGGCTTTTTATCATTCGGATCGTGAGGAGGAAGAGCTGAGGCATTCGAGGCTAGGGCGATCGCTGCGCGTCCGAAGAAATCATAAGTTCCCGGGGAGCCCTCTCCGGTGCTGAGTCCCACATGAAGCGTTTGCTTCATCATGCCGCTGGAGAAATCAAGCAGGACCCCTGTGCCGGCAGCCTTCTCGGAAGAAGGTGCCAGGTGGGGCTGTGGGGTGAGATGCTCTGACACGGCCTCGATTCCGATCTGGAGCGCGGTTCCGGGGACTGGAAGATACTTCGGCGAGGTGGCCGAGGGGTGCATGAAGCGCGTGTCGAATGGCATTAGGTAGAGATAGCTATCGGCTGGACTCTCCACCTGGATACAGCTTCGGTCGGTCACGATCTTCCGCTGGGGCTGGCCATCGGTGCGGAGGGTCACATTCCCCTCGAATCCGAGCTTCGATCCTACGACCGCACCGATGAGGAGCAGAATAATCCCATAATGAGTGATAATAAAACCCGTGTGCTTCTTCTGCCAGGGCCAGCGGGTGAGCGTTACGGCAAAGAGATTGATGCAGAGAACCCCGAGCCATGCGATGAACCAAGGTGCCTTGTAGATCCAGGCGCGCGCCACAGCCGCATCGAAATGAGCCTCCGTGAAAGTCGCGGTAGCGATGGCGATGGCGATTGTCGCGAGAAGAACCAATGCCAACTTCAGTGATCCGAGCAGGTGAATCATTCTCCAGACGGATGATCTTCTCTGACGCTCCGTAATCATCTGGGCGCGCGACATCGTAGGCCGTGGAGTGTTGTTTCCGAATAACGACATCTTGGATAGGATAGTCGGAGTCGTGCTGAAAGGCAGAAGGAAAAATGAAGAATAAAGAAACAGTAGAATGGTCGTGAATAAGTGGAGCAAAAAGGAGTGAACCCCTTATAACTTTCAGAATCGCTTTATGGATCAGCAGCTTCAAATCCTCATCAACCGGGAATGGACTGCGCCCTGGAGCGATCATCTTTTCTCCTTTATCGCCGATTACGGGGCTTGGGCTCCGTGGCTCTTGCTGCTTTTGGTGCTGGCGCTGGTTTTCGGGAACTTTCGCTTCCGGGCTGCGATTCTTGCTGCTGGTCTCGCTGTGGGTCTGAGCGACGGAGTCGGCGTGAACTTTCTCAAACATGCCGTGGGTCGTCCCCGTCCGAGTCAGGTGGAGCCTGGTGTCCGTGTGGTAAAGCTGGGGAGTGCTCCCGCGAATCTACCAAGGATCTGCGGCCTCATCGCGGAGCCCGTTGTGAGCTTTCCACAGGGGAGTGTCCCGCCGGAAATCCCGGGCATGCTGATAGAGGATGGCTCCGTGAAGGGTCGCTCCTTCCCCTCTGGTCATGCGGCCAACAACATGGCCGTGGCGACCGTCCTGATCCTCTTCTTCGGATGGCGCGGGGCTATTTATCTCCCCGTAGCACTGCTTATCGCCTACTCGCGTATCTACACGGGCTCCCATTGGCCCTTGGATATTCTGGCTGGGATGATTCTGGGCCTCTTCGGAGGTTGGCTGGCCGCGAAGGGCCTCGATTTGCTCTGGGTACGATTTGGAAAGAAAATGATGCCACTTCTCGCTGAAAAATATCCCACCCTGATTCCTCCAAGGTCATGAAGGGAAAGAATAGCAAGGTGATGAAGGTCACAATCACCCAGACCATGATGCTCTGGGCGGCGGTGTTTGCGATGACTCTGTTCCGTCTCTCAGTAGCGACAGGCGGTTCGTTCACGGAGGGTGAGGCCTTTCTCTCGATCTGCGGGGCTCATCCTGCCGGCGGCTATATTGAGGGACCTGCGGGTGTTCCACTTCTTCTAGCCTTCTTTAAGGTTTTCGGAGGAGCGGGACTCTTTTTTTTACGATGCATATCACCTCTGGCTGTTTTGATTCTCTCCTGGTGCGTCTGGTGGATCGGAAGACGGATCGCACCCCATCGTCAGGTTGTGGCTCTCTGGTCGGTACTGGGACTCAATCTCCTGCCCTCAGTGAATCTGGCTTCACTGGTCATGAATGGAGCCATGATAACTGCCATGATGATCCTGCTCGCGATTGTCGCCGGGTGGAACGCAGCTGCTGCAACGAGGAAAAATTCTCAGGCTTTGACTCCATGGGCTCTTTTCGGTGGGGCCCTTGCTGTTGGGACGCAGTTCTGGCAGATGATCGGCCTGCTGCTACTTCTTGCGATTGCCTTTTCCTTCGTAAATCGAGGACTCAAGGCGATTCCCTGTCGTGGGATGATCCTCACCTTGATTCTGCTGATCCTGGGATGGGTGCCCTCCCTCGCTTGGAATGCACGTCATGACTGGATCCAGTGGAGTAGCGTGGCCTATGGATTTGATTCCGTTCTGATCGGTAGCTTCGCGGTATCCTTGGGCTTGATTGTGACCATGGAGGCCCTAGTAACTCCTTTCCTAGTCAGGTTGGCCTATCTCGGGATGCTCTGGAGAGTTGTCGTGATCCTGCTTGCTTCTGTTGCTGCACTGGTAAGTGCGACGATCCTCCTCATACCTCAGTTGGTCCCCTCAGAATTTCCCTCGCCAATCGGTGTCTCGGGCCTTCGTGAACTTTCAGGTGAAGTCCTCGCCTTGTGCAAGGAACGACCAGATTCCAAGGGTGGATTTCCCTTTCTGATCGCCTCCAAGCCGGGGCTTGCCGCGATGCTCGGAAGTAGGATCACTCTGGAGTATCCAGAACGCCCCGGCTCCCCCTCTGTTTTTGTCGCCGAGTCACCAAGCCTGAATAGCTCTTACGCCCTCTGGCCCTCCTATCCCGATGCTGTCGCTGAGGGCGTGAAGGATAACCTCTACACCGAGGAGAAGTCCGTGAGCCCCTTCCTGGGACGCAACGCCCTCTACATCAGCACGGAAGCTAGGGAAGAATTACCCCAGACCATTACCGGCGCCTTCAATGCCGTGGCTCTGCTGAAAGAAGTGCCTATCTCGGTGAATGGGAAGCACCAGATGATCCGAATCTACCAGTGTGAGGCTTATCGGACGCTCGCTTTATAGGGGGCTTAAGGGCTACGATTCGTGTAGTCTATCCCGACCTTTCCCAAGGCTCGGTATTTGGCACCTTGCGCTTTTGCTACTCGCGCTCAGTAGTATACTACAGCTTCATTCGCGTGCCCGGCGGGGCATCCGAACTACCAAGCAAGACTACTGCTTGCGCCTGATGGTGACGCGCTTGATCTTCTCTTCAATCTTCTGACTCTCGGTTATCAGCTCCG
>Ga0114962_10003258_pt1 | contig 13198 bp, 12 predicted proteins | sample C_130820_MF_Meta_FD_87017 | JGI IMG/M metagenome (GOLD analysis project Ga0114962, IMG submission 87017) | Freshwater microbial communities from Lake Croche, Canada to study carbon cycling - C_130820_MF_MetaG | ecosystem: Environmental > Aquatic > Freshwater > Lake | place: Lake Croche, Canada... | reverse complement strand
GCGCCTAAAGGTAAGATTAATTCTAATCATTATAAAAGAAGTCCAAATTTTCACTGCTTTAATGCAAAAAAACCGCTGGGTAATAAAACCCAACGGCAATGCAATTTTAATATAGCGTATAGTAAACCGTAGAAACGACCTTGATTATAAGGTATCGTCGTCTTCAGCTTCGTCTTCGTCTAAATCTTCTTCGTCAAACTCGTCGAAATCGGCATCTTCGAACTCTTCGTCAAGTTCGTCTTCGCCAAATTCATCTAAATCGTCCAAGTCATCTTCATCGATTCCTTCTTCGGCATCAAAATCATCGTCGTTGGCATCGTCATCGGCCAAGTCATCATTTTCTTCAATGCCCATAGTTAACTTCAAATCTTCAAGTTCCTCAAGTTGGAAAGCCATAGTAAACTAATTTAAGTGGTAGAAAGGTTGTTGTTAGAAAGTTTGTTTGAGACAACTAGGCTATTAGCTGCTGTATGCCAAAAATAGCCACTATTTAAACCCAAAAGCACTTTCAGTAATATTTTTTTAGTTTTGTAAATCGGCAATGCAGCTTATTTCCACGTGTGCACCTTTTGGAAGGGCTACCACTTGTACTGTTTCGCGTGCAGGAGGAATAGTTCCGCTGAAATATTCGCCATAAACTGCGTTTACTTTTTCGAAATTGGCAAGGTCTGTCAAAAATATGGTGGTCTTAACTATTGCACCAAAGTTTGCACCTGCAGCTTCTAAAATAGCACCAAGGTTTTCCATTACCTGCTTGGTTTCTGCTTCAATGGTTTCTTGAACCATTGTACTTGTAGCTGCATTTAAAGCTATTTGCCCACTTACGAATAGCATACCATTGGCCTTAATAGCGTGGCTGTAGGGACCTATTGGTTGTGGGGCTTTTGCGGCAAGAACTAGATCTTTCATTTTTTACGAACGGTTAATAGGTTTTAATTAGCTACAAGTAAAACAGTATATGGCAACTTTTACAAGTGCATACGAGTTTTTAATAGATATTTGTAAAAATAAACATTGTACGCCATAATGAGTAACGAGACTATAATATTCTCAATGGCTGGGGTTAACAAAATTATCCCACCCAAAAAGCAGATATTAAAAAATATTTACCTGAGCTTCTTCTATGGAGCAAAAATAGGGGTTTTGGGCCTAAATGGCGCCGGAAAAAGTACTGTTCTACGCATTATTGCGGGTGTAGATAAAGATTACCAAGGCGAAGTTGTTTGGAGCGCTGGCTATTCTGTAGGCTTTTTAGAGCAAGAACCAAAGCTAGACCCTGCCAAAACAGTTAGGCAGGTGGTAGAAGAAGGCGTGCAGCATATTGTAGATCTATTGAAGGAATTTGATGAGATAAACGAAAAGTTTGCCGAAGAAATGACCGACGAGGCCATGAACAAGCTCATTGAAAAGCAAGGCGATGTTCAGGAAAAACTAGATCACTTAAACGCATGGGAACTAGATAGCCGCCTTGAAAGAGCAATGGACGCTTTGCGTTGCCCAGAATCTGATACATTAATAGGTGTACTTAGCGGTGGGGAGAAAAGAAGGGTTGCCCTTTGTCGCCTGCTGTTGCAAGAGCCAGATGTATTATTACTAGATGAACCTACCAACCACTTAGATGCCGAAAGTGTACAGTGGCTGGAAGAATACTTGAACCAATATAAAGGTACCGTAATAGCAGTAACCCACGATAGGTACTTCCTAGATAACGTGGCCGGCTGGATTTTAGAACTTGACCGTGGCGAAGGTATCCCTTGGAAAGGCAACTATAGCAGCTGGCTAGACCAAAAGTCTAAGCGACTTGCCCAAGAAGAAAAAACAGAAACCAAGCGAATGAAAACCCTTGAGCGTGAGCTGGAATGGGTGAAAATGGCTCCTAAAGCAAGACAAGCCAAAAGCAAGGCGCGCTTAGCCAATTACGATAAAATGCTTGGCGAAGAAGGCAGGCAAAAAGAAGATAAACTGGAACTATTTATCCCTGCCGGTCCTAGGCTAGGAACTAAAGTAATTGAAGCAGAAGGCGTGAGCAAAGCCTTTGGCGATAAGATACTGTACGAAAACCTAACCTTTAGCCTACCACAAGGCGGTATTGTAGGAATTATTGGGCCAAATGGAGCGGGTAAAACCACCTTATTCAAACTCATTACCGACCAGCTAGCCCCAGATGCAGGAACCTTTGCCGTTGGCGAGACTGTAAAGATTACTTATGTAGATCAAGAACATACGGCCTTACATACCGATAAAACCATTTACGAATTGCTAAGCGGTGGTACAGACCTTATGATGCTCGGAGGAAAGCAAGTGAACTCTAGGGCATACGTAAGTAAGTACAACTTTAACGGTGCCGATCAAGAAAAGAAAATTGGCATTCTAAGCGGTGGAGAGCGTAACAGAGTTCACCTAGCTTTAGCTTTAAAAGATGGCGGAAACCTATTGCTACTTGATGAGCCTACCAACGACTTAGATGTAAATACCTTGCGTGCACTTGAAGAAGCCCTTGAAAACTTCGGGGGTTGCGCAGTAGTCATCAGTCACGATAGGTGGTTCTTAGATAGAATTGCCACCCACATTTTGGCATTTGAAGGTAATAGCCAAGTTTATTTCTTTGAAGGTAATTATTCGGATTACGAAGAAAACCGCAAGAAACGCCTAGGCGATGAAACCCCTACTCGTATTAAGTTCAAGAAATTAGCTTAATTTGTAGGTTTACTAACTACTCCCACCCGTGAAGAAAATATTATTTCTATTGGTTATAACTGTTGCTTTCAGCTGGAAAGCAACAGCACAACCACCAAAGCCAAAGCTTTTTCCATTCTTGAAAAAGCCTACGCCTACCTATATAAAGAGCGAAAAAGCAGTATTGGAAAAGTTCAATTCCGATACTATGAACTACCAATACCAAATTTCATATTCCTTCCCAGCGCAAGGGGTTAAAGTATTGGTAGCTTCTTCTTTGGAAGCGGAACTAACAGGGGTTACTATTTTCAAGAATGGGATAGTTGCTGGTAATAAAACCTACAAGTTTTTGAGCCAAAATATCGATTGCCCAGAATTTGCTGAATGTGCCGATTTGAACGCCGATGGAAACATGGACTTTATTGTAAGGCTAAGGAACCACAACGGCAGTTTTCTGGCCCAAGAAGTGCATACCATTTTCTATTTCTTCCAAAAACCGGAAAGAAGCACCTATCAGGTTAGCCTAATAGGTTCTATTTTTCCTTGGAAAGAATACGACATTAACGGCGATGGCAAATACGAAGCTATTAATGTAGATTTAGTAACTATAGCTGGCAAAAGTGTTTTTAACCTTAACGTATTTAATTACGATGAAGAAAAGAAAACCTGGATCAATATTGGCAAAGAAATAGGTTACCCTAAGTTCTATAAATACACGCCCGATAAAGATATTTGGCCACTAAAAAGGAAGAAAATAAAGAAGGCCACCGTTCCTTTCTATAGAACTGCCTTGCCATTTGTGAGCTTTAGAGAAAAATATTAATTGGAAACGAGCAGGTTAATAAAGAATATTGCCCTTTAAAACTTTTGTAATAAGGCATTTTTGAATGCAGAACCTAGAAGAATTTAAGCAGCTAGTAAACGGTAGCCCGATTAAAGTTGTTATTACTACCCACCACAAACCCGATGCAGATGCCTTGGGTTCGTCCTTAGCATTTTATAATTACCTCATAGCCAAAGGGCATCAGGTAAAAGTAATAAGCCCTACGGATTACCCGCGTTTCCTTTTCTGGATGCACGGGCAAAACGAAGTAATGGTTTTTAACGACCCTAAACAAACAGCTTTAGCAACTTCACTTATTGCCGATGCAGATCTTATTTGCTGTTTAGACTTTAGTGCGCTTAGCCGTATTAATGAAATGGGGCCTTTCATTGGTGAAGCAAAAGCCCCAAAGCTTTTGGTAGACCATCACCTGAATCCAGAAGATTTTGCCAAGTTCGTTCAATGGGATAGCCACGCGGCAGCTACTTGTGAGCTTATTTTTGATCTCATAGTAGCCCTTGGCGACACCAGCCTAATCAATAAGGAAATTGCTGAATGTTTATATGCCGGCATTATGACCGATACTGGAAGCTTTAGGCATCCTGTTACTTCTGCCAAAGTACACCGCACCATAGCTTCATTAATAGAATGTGGTGCAGATAATAGCCGAGTTCATAAGTTAATCTACGATAACAGTAACGAATCTAGGTTGCGGATGTTAGGCCACATTCTTTTGAACAGGCTTGTAGTATTGCACGAATACGCTACAGCATATATTGCCATTACAAGAGATGAATTGAAAACCTTTAATTCCCTTACAGGCGATACTGAAGGTTTTGTAAACTACGCCCTTTCTATTGAAGGGATTGTTATGGCTGCCCTTATTATAGATAGAACAGAGGCCGTGAAAATGTCGTTCCGTTCTACAGGCAGTTTTTCAGTGAACAAGTTTGCCCGCGACAATTTCGAAGGCGGAGGACACGCCAATGCCAGCGGAGGAAAATCTGACCTTAGCCTAGACGAAACTATAGCTAAGTTTTTATCGCTTTTACCTCAGTACCAAGAAGAACTATTACAAGTAAGCGAACAACTCAATAAATAATTTAATCCAAGCAAATATCCCCTCCCCTTTTAGTATTCAGCCTCAACAATAATACCTATGAAAAAGATTACCGTTTTACTTTTTGCATTGCTGCTTTTAATGGGTGGTTTGCAAGTTATTGCTCAAAATTCGCCAACCACACCGGCTAAGAAGGCAAAAAAAACAATGAAAGTTGCAACCCCTGCAAAAGGGAAACCAGCCAAGGCAACCACAAACCCAAGTACTGAAGCTGCCCCTGCCGCAACTACAGAAGGCTTTAAATTGACCAGAGTAGTAAAAGGTACTGGCGAAAAAGTAACTATTGGCTCCAATGTAGAAATACACATGGATGTGGTAAACTACAAAGACTCTTCTTTAGGTAGTAGCCGCCAAATGGGTAAGCCATTTCCTGTAAAAGTAAAAGCAAGTCCAAGCCCAATTGCTTTAGAAAATGCACTTACCCAATTATGTGTTGGCGATAGCGCAGTAGTAAAAATTAATTCAGACAAGTATTTTGCCGAAAACGGTGGGGAAGCTGCTCGCCCGCCTTTCATTCCAAAAGGAACTGATATTACCTATAAAATTAAAGTAGTGAACGTGATAGATATGGCGAAAGTAGCCAAAGAAAACGAAGAGAAGATTGAAGCTTATATTAAAGAGCGCAAACTTACCGTAACTAAGTACGATAACGGTTTGCGCGTTGCTATTGAGCGTGAAGGAACTGGTGCTTTCCCAAAAGCAGGTGAAAATGTAACCGTTCATTACCGTGGCACTTTGCTAAACGGCAAGCAGTTCGATGCTTCTTACGATAGAAACCAACCATTCTCATTCGTTTTAGGAAAGCGTAATGTAATTATGGGCTGGGAAGAAGGCATTCCTAAAATCAAAATTGGTGGAAAAGGTATCTTGCTTATTCCATCTGACCTTGGCTATGGCGAACGCGGTGCAGGTCAAGATATTGCACCAAACTCTCCTTTGGTATTCGAAGTAGAGGTTTTGGATAGCAAGGTTGCTGGAGAAAAAAAGTAAGCCAATAAAAAACAACTAATTCCCCTAAATCAATTCATCATGTTAAAATCAATTGGCCTAAGCCTTATTGTTTGCTTAGGTTTGCTTACTGCCTGTAATAAAGAAGGGCAACTTGAAACAATAAAAGAAACAGGTAGTCAATACAAGTTTATTGAAAAGAAAGACGGCACCAAGGTAGATACCTCGAAAATAATCGAGTTTCACCTTTCTATGTATAATGAAAAAGACAGCCTTTTAGGTAGCTCTTTCAAATTACAAAACGGCAAACCTTTCGTAACCAAAGTTCCTGCAAAGCCGGCAAAACATAGCATAGAAGAAGCATTTGCTTTAATGGGTGAAGGCGATAGTATGCAGTTTTTCGTACAAACCGATAGCGTATTCAAAGGTTTTATGGAAGGCCAAAGACCTCCATTCCTTCCTAAAGGCAGCAAATTGAAGTTCCACTTCCGTATGGTAAAAGTTACCAGCCTTACTGATATCAAAGGCAAGCACGAAAAGGAAATTGACGATTATGTCAAGAAAAACAACCTGAGCATGACTAAAACCGCAACTGGTTTACGCTACGTAATTACCCAGCCTGCAACAGGTCCTTTGTTAGTAGATGGCGATTCTGCCTATATCCACTACACAGGCAAGCTATTCAATGGCGAAGTGTTCGATAGCAGCGTTCCTAGAAACGAACCATTTGCAGTTGTTGTAAATGAAACGCCATTAATTACAGCTTGGCACGAAGCATTGAAACTTACAGGTCCTGGTGGCAAAATCACCATTATTGTTCCATACTACCTAGGCTATGGCGATAGACAAAGTGGTCCGATTGCACCATATTCTGCCATGCTATTCGATATGGAAGTAGTAAAGGTAAAGGCTAAAGGAACTGCACCTTCTGCATCTGCTCAGCCTAAGAAATAATTGAAATAGTTAATTTCAATTTATTTAACACGAAAAACCCCGAAGGCTGCGCCTTCGGGGTTTTTCGTGTTAAGTAGTTGGTTGCTTAATTTATTTAACAACCGAACGGTCGTAAACGGCAACGGAATCCATATTTTTAAGACAGGCATCGAACTGGGTTTCAATCATACCTTTCATTATTCCTCCAAAAAGGTTTACTGGTGGGCTTAAATCGTAATCCATAGACATAATAGCTTTTGTACCCCCATTTACTGGTTCAAAAATGAAGCCAGCTTTATTCGGTTCCATTTCGTCGAAAATCATTTCATATACGATTGATTTGTTAGCTTCGGATTTAAGAATAGTTACTTTACCTGTCTTGTTAATAGTTCCATTCCAGGTATACCACGCATTTATGCCAGTAGGGTTTTGGCTGTAGGCAAGTTTCTGCCCTGGGTCTAGTCTATGCCAATAGCTCCAGCGTTCCCAATTAGGTAAAGAATTTACGTACGGAAACAGCTGCTCTGGTTCGGCTGCAATAACAATTGAGCGTTCTAAATGGTAATTCTTCGGCATTAAGAATGAAGCTATTAACGCCAAGGCAAGTATGGCAACAATGCCTATGCCTACTCTTTTAAGTACTTTCATAATAAAAATTGGGTTAGGGTTACGGTTAAAAGTAAATATGAGAAATCTTAAGGTAAAATAGCAATAACTGTTTCACCACCAATAGTTTTATCGTTCAATTGGCAGTTCACTTTGGTACCTAATGGCAAGAAAACATCGACACGGGAACCGAACTTAATAAAGCCAAACTCCGCCCCTTGTTGTACTTGCACGCCTTCTTTTACATACCAGCAAATACGTTTGGCTAATGCGCCAGCAATTTGCCTAAAGAGTATTTCTTGCCCATCGGCACGGCGAACAACGGTGGTCGTACGCTCATTTTCCGTGCTACTTTTTGGGTGCCACGCAACCAAGAACTTACCCGGGTGGTATTTGAAATATCTCACAACCCCACTTATAGGGTTTAAGTTTGTATGCACATTAAGCGGACTCATAAAAATGCTTATTTGCAAACGTTTTTCGTTAAAGTATTCTGTTTCAATAGTTTCCTCTATCACAACCACCTTACCATCTGCTGGGGCAATTATATGGATAGGGTTAATAATGGTATTCTTTTTCGGGTTCCTAAAAAACTGCAACACCAACAGAAAAACGAACAACTCTACAGCAGAAACTGCAAAAATAACTGCCTCCATTTCTGGAATAAAAAGCACCAAAGCAGCAAAAATAGTAAGGAAAAGTGCCGCTAGGCCCAGTAATATGGTTCTGCCTTCTTTATGGATTAGGTTCATATATAGACTAATAAAGTTTGCAAACTTCGCTTATTTAAACAGAAAAGAAAAACGAAAATCTTGCCACACATTTTGTAAGTTCTTGTAATAGACAATAAGCGTAAGCGAATCAATTTACGTAAAACAGCAAAGTAGGGAACCTAAACCGCAAAGAGAATTTCATAAAAGCCACCAAAGAAGCTCAAATAAAAAAACTAAAAAAAATGCCCAAAAAATATTCGGTGCAAATAAAAATTAACATTACATTTGTTTTGTATATAATCAAAACACCTCCATGAAAAACGTACTACTCTCTTTGGGCTTAGTAGCCCTTTTAGGTTTAGCTTCTTGCGGTAGCGATACCAAAACTGAAACTCCAGCCTATACTCCAGATGCACTTGACGTTGCAGATGACCAAAAAAAAGTAATTGTATCTGAATATACAGGTACTTGGTGTCCATATTGCGGTCAGTGGGGCAAAGCAGTTATTGATGCTTCAGTAGACTCTATTGGTGCAAATGCTATTAAAGTAGCTTTCAATATGGCTGCAGGCAGAGTAGATCCACTTTACGTTCGTGATAACGATGCTTTCAACGATTTCGCAGGAATCACTAGCTACCCATCTCAGTCTATTAACTTAGTAAAAATTAATAGCAGCGGTACTATAGCTAATCTATTAAACGATATCATTGCTGAAGGTAAAGGCGAATTGAGCATTAAGCCATCTGCAGTAGTAGGCTTGAAATTCGTTGCCGATTCTTTGAACCCAGGTTCTTACATCATCAACACTAGAACTCGTATTGTTAAAGACCTTCCAGAAGGTAAATACAATGTAGGTGTTTACATTCTTCAAGATAGCCTTGTTTATGACCAAGCAACTATCGTAAACAACGCTTCTGCACTTATCAAAAACTACAAGCACACTAGCGTTTTCAGAAAAACTTGTAAAAATGCTGAAGATGGTATCACTGCTGCTTGGGGTACAACTTTCACTTCTACTGGAGCTAAAGTTGGCGAGCGTTTCGAAAAAACCTTTACAGTTGTTAAAGCTACAGAAACTAACTTCTTAAAGTGGGTTCCTTCAAAGCTTAAGGCAATGGTAGTTGTTTATCAAATGAATGCTTCAGGTACTAAGCCTGCTAAAGTATTGAACGCAAACGTTGCAACTCTTTCTAAGTAATTAGTAAAGACCCACATAAAAAAAGCCAGACTTTTCAGTCTGGCTTTTTTTATGTCCAAATTACAGCAAATACCTTATTTTTCATCGCCTTCATTAATGCCTATTTAGTTATAGATAAGATTACTAAAAGAAAGATTGTATTCGGTTTTGAAAAATAGCTTTCTCTAAGAATTAGTAAAACCAATTACAAGCCCAAGACATTTAGAACGGATACCCTACCCCAAAGTTGGTAGTAATATGCTTGTACTGATTGGGTAAAACGAATCTGCTACCTTCTGTTTGTGAAGGGTCGTATACCTTCACCGCAAAATCGAACCGAAGTATAAAAAAGCTAAAATTAAAGCGCGTCCCGAATCCTGTTCCCACAGCTATTTCTTTATAAAACCTATCCAAAGCAAAATCGGCCCCGGGCTGTGAAGTTTCTGCCTTGCTCACCCAAATATTGCCTGCATCTATAAACAAAGCCCCTTCTAAGAATTTGAAAAGCTTTTGCCTAAGTTCTAAATTGGCTTCGAGCTGAATTTCGCCAGGGCGTTCAGAGGTATTACTAGAATTATTATAGCTTCCTGGGCCTAATCGGCGTGGGGGCCAAGCTCTTAAACTACTTGTTCCACCAGAGAAAAAGAATTTTTCCCAAGGCAGGGTATTAGAATTTCCAATAGGGCTAGCATAGCCAGAAAGCACCCTAAAAGCCAATGCGGAATATGCCCCCAAAGGCCAGTTTTGCCTCAATTCGCCAAACATACGCCAATACTTAAATACTTTTAAGTTAGCTATAGAATCTGGCGCATTACCATTTGTTCTTGAAAGTATGGAACCTAACAGCCCACCTACTTCCGGCGTAAAACGAGCGTAGGCATATCTATTATGGCTATTCATTTGCCCCTTATTGTAGGTATAACTACCAGTAAAACTGCTTATAAAAAAGTTATTGAACGATTGCTGAAGCGATTTTTGATATTGCTCTAACTGGGTTTTAAATACAGGATTAATATAGGGGGTATAACCAATAGTGGCATCTAAAGGCGAAAATTCTATGTAGGTGGTACTAGTTGGTTTAATACCATAAGTAAAGCTTGTTCTTAACAACTTTCGGCTATATTCTGGTCGGCGAGAATTGGTGAAGCCTATCGTAATTCTGGTTCTTGGATTTATTCGGCTATAAAAATATTCGTTTTTACCAGGCAAAAGGAGGCGAGGAAAATAAAGTGATGTACTTATACCCACTTCAGTTGCTTTATAAACACTTCCCGGCAGAAAAACAGAAATTTGTCCCTCTTGCGAAAACCTGCTCGTAACTTCAAATGTGCTCCAGTTATTCAAGAAATTCCTAGTCCGTAACGATACATTTGCAAATGGCCCGGGTGCCCCTGCCGATACTAACAAGCCCACCTCATCACTTAATTGGTAGCGAGGCAAGCGGGTGGTTTCAAAGAATAAATTGGCAACACTTTTATTGGCAGTATCTATCCTAATGTTAACAAAACGGAACATATCCATACCGTTTAAAGCAATTTGAGAATTGTTAAGCCTATCTTGCCTATATATATCGCCAGGCTTAAGTAGCATTTTTGACCTAAGAATTCGCCAGTTGTAATTGCGCTCAGAAATAAAGTTTACGTTTCGAACAATGGTAGTATCTGTTTTATTGAACCCCTCTTCCGATTCGTGAATTACCAGTGTTACCTCCCCTATTTTATATTGCTTATAAGGCCCATTTTCAGGAATAACAACAGAAACAATAACATCAGTTTGCCCGCTGGCATCGGCAGTATCATTATCAATAACTACTGAAGAGCGTGAAAATGCAAGGTAACCGCTATTTCTCATGAGCATTTCTACCCTGCCTCTTTCTGCTTCTTCTAATGCCAAATCGAACGGGGCATTTGGCTTAATATTACAATCGCGCGTATTCTGATTCATTATTATGGCCATATTAGTATCGGCCGAAACAAACTTAACTGACCTAAAAAAGTGCCTTTTACCTTCTGAAATAGTAAATACGGCGTTTACCTTGTTGTTTTTATTGGTATCGGAGCGGGCTGTTACTTTTGCTTCGAAAAAGCCGTGTTGGAAGTAGTATTTCTGTAATTCAATTTTGGATGCGGCATTAAGGGCAGAATCGTAATAAGCTGGTTTTTCGCCAATTATTCGCATCCAGAAATTACCTTCGGTTCGCCTTTTATTGAGTTTATTTATTTTATTTTCCTTCTTTTTTTCTAACCTAGCTTGCTTTACAGAATCGCGCTTAGGATTATTAGTTGGGTTGTTAATAATTTGGGCGAGTTGCTTATCGTACTTATCTACTACTGCTTCAATTTTCCTTACCGTAGCCATACTATCCCACGATTTTCTGCCTAAAATATATACATAAGCATAAGGGGTAGTAGTCAATACCTTTCGGTTTGGCTTTTGCTTCATAAGGGGAACAAGAAAATCAGAGTCTAACTCTTTATTTCCTTTAATGGTATTTCGGCTAAGGATATACTTATCCTTCCCATAAAAAAGTGGCCCTACGCACGAACTTAATACAGAAACCAAAACCAACAAAGCAACAAGTTGGCTAAGAAACCGCTTATACAGATTACTTTTGGGCAAGTATTTATTTCCTATTTCTTTTCGCAATGCTTCAGCTGCTTTCGAACAACAAGTCAAAATACATCATTTCGTTGCAAAACAAAAAGCAGCGATTGAAAAGCGGCAACTTTTTGGTAGAAGGAGAAAAGAATGTGTTGGAACTTTTAGAGTCAAGTTTTGGGGTAGAATGCCTTGTAATAAGCCAAGCTTTCTTCGATAAGCACCAAAATTATTTATTGAAATTAGGGATTGACCTATTTTTAAGCGAACCTAACCAATTAGCAAAATTAGGCACTTTTGAAACTAACGAAGCCGCTATTGCTATAGCTATATGCAAGGAAAACAAGCCATTGTATATACAAGAAAACGAATGGGTTTTAGCACTTGATCAAGTACGCGACCCTGGCAATTTAGGCACCATTATTAGGGTGGCAGATTGGTATGGTATAAAAAAAATAATTTGTTCTTTTAATACTGCAGAACTTTATAACCCTAAAGTTATAGCCGCTACTATGGGGTCTTTTTCTAGAGTAGCCGTTTATTATACGGAATTAGCTCCTTGGCTTAGCGAACAGAAAGCCAGCATTTTCGCTGCTGTTATGGAAGGCAATAACACCCACCAACAAACCTTCCCAGATGGTGGCATATTGGTTATGGGCAACGAAAGCAATGGCATTAGTCCAGAAGTTTTATCCCAATGCTTTAATAAGATAACTATCCCTCGCTTTGGTGGAGCAGAAAGCCTCAATGTAGCCATTGCCACTGCTGTTATTTGCGATGGAATTAGGCGAACTGCCCCTTTGGCATATAATGTTTAATCTTTAAACCTTTCGTGCACTTGTTGCAACAGGCTTTCCCTATGGTTTGGGTGTGCAATATTTACTAAAGCGTGTGCCCTTTGGCGCAGATTTTTGCCGAACAAATCGGCTATGCCATATTCAGTTACCACATAGTGCATATGAGCTCTAGTAGTAGTAACCCCTGCCCCACTTTTGAGAAAAGGGACAATTTTGCTTTCCCCTCTTTGGGTAATAGAAGGCAGGGCAATTATTGGCTTACCTCCTACCGAAAGCGAAGCGCCACGAATAAAATCCATTTGCCCGCCTACCCCTGAAAACTGAAAGGTGCCTATAGAATCGGCACAAACTTGCCCGGTAATATCAATTTCCAAAGCACTGTTAATAGCAGCCACCTTCGGGTTTCTGCGGATTACCGATGTATCGTTTACAAAATCAATATCCCTGAGTGCAACCGCAGGGTTATCGTCTACAAAATCGTAGAGTTTTCGGCTACCCACCAAAAAGCCAGTCACTAAAATACCGGGCATTATCACCTTTTGGGAATTATTAATTACCCCTTTTTCAACCAACGGAATAACCCCATCGGAGAACATTTCGGTATGTACGCCTAGGTTTTTATGATTATGAAGGCACTTCAATACCGCATCTGGAATGGTACCTATCCCCATCTGCAGGGTAGCCCCATCTTCAATTAGGGAAGCGCAGTACTTACCAATATTATTACTTACCTCGTCGCTGGCATCTGTAGCGTACGATACTTCGGGCAGTTCTTGGTCGCTCCATACCATAGCATTGAACTTACTG
>Ga0114962_10003257_pt1 | contig 13207 bp, 8 predicted proteins | sample C_130820_MF_Meta_FD_87017 | JGI IMG/M metagenome (GOLD analysis project Ga0114962, IMG submission 87017) | Freshwater microbial communities from Lake Croche, Canada to study carbon cycling - C_130820_MF_MetaG | ecosystem: Environmental > Aquatic > Freshwater > Lake | place: Lake Croche, Canada... | reverse complement strand
TGTCGGGGCCGGAACAAAACTTGACAGAGACGGTTCAAAACTGGACAGGGAGACGGAACAAAACTGGATTACTTTTGTTAGCCACGGAATCGACTGGTGCTCAAGGGGTTAGATGCGAGCATTGATCAACGTCCGCAGGATACGGCTCTGCCGGAGGGCAACCGGAGCGGCGGGCGTTGCCAAAGGGGCCTCGCCTCGGTGTCGCGGCATGGAGGATTCCTTGCCGCGACACCTCAAAACGAGACCAGGCCCATTGGCTCAATGCGCTAACCTCCGGGGGTTTGGGGGCAGCGCCCCCAAGTTCAGCGGTTGCCGGGTCGCGGCGAATCGGCCCATGCTGCCCGACGTGCAAAGAAACAACTCACTCATCGCCTGCCACCCGCCTTTGTTCGCCGTATCCTCAAGGATTTCAACTCCGGCGCATTGGACGCCACCAGCGCAGCCGCTCGCTTGGGCGTGAGTCGCGCCCGGCTCTATCAACTGCGCACGGACTACCTCAAGGACAAGCCAGGCTATCAGCCCAAGGCTAGCGGAGGTGCCCGGCGTGAAGACTGGCCACCCGCAGTCGTCGATTTCCTCAAGGGCTTCTTGCCCGTACAAAGCCCGCCAAACTATCAGCTAGTCGCCGACGAGATGGAGCGTCTGTGCAACTTCAAGCGTGCCCGGGCGACCGTCGAGTCTTACGTCAAAACCAATCTCTCCCACCTCGTTCCTACCCCTCCGCCAAAAAAACGCACCTATCGGCGTTTTCGCCGCGCCCACATCGGCGAACTTTGGCAGCATGATAGTTCGATCCACCAGTGGTGGCCGGCTCCGCAAAAACAAACCCTGCTACTCACCGTCGATGACTGTTCAGGCCTGTATGTAGCGGGGCGCTTCGTCGAGCGCGACACCACCTGGAATCACTTCCAACATTTCCGCGAGGCCTTCGAGCGCCACGGCTTGCCCGAGGCTATCTACACCGACGCACTGAGTCTCTTCGGGCCAAGCTCCAGCAACCACCACGCCGATCCGCGCAGCGAGTTCCAGCGTGCCCTGCGGGCGCTCCACGTCGCCCATCTCGTGGCTCCAACACCTCAAGCCAAGGGAAAGATCGAACGCAGTTTTCAAACCTTTCAAAACCGTCTCGTCACCCTGATGACTCACGCCAAAGTCAGCGACTGGAAGTCAGCCGATTCGATCCTCCAGATGGAAATCCAACGCCAAAGTCACAAAACGAAACGAACCACCGGCAGGATCCCGTCGGAAGTTTGGGACGAACAACTCCTCAAACGCACCGCCCGCCTGAGTCCCGCGCCCGCATCAACCTTGCTAGATCTTCACTTCTCACTGCGAGCGACGCGCAAGGTTCACACCGGCCCTTACATCGAATTCGACGGGCAGGACTATGAAATCGCCCCCACCTCACGCAAGGTCGTCACCGTGCTTTTCCACCCATTTCGCAAACTCTGGGTGCTCGATCATTCACCAAAGTTAATATGGCCCCCGGTTCTCGGCCATTTTACGTTGAAATCTGTCTAGTTTTGCTCCGGCAAGAAATCTAGTTTTGAACCAGCGCCGACAGTCATCCGCTATTGTATTGCAGATGGGTCGACGCTCAGCTACTTTTCGCCCGTTACACCTTGCTTGCAGCTATGGAATCTAAAACGTCAACCCCACTCCAATGGACCGGCCTGATGCCTGGCGCGACCCGCCATTCGCCACAGCGCAGTGGGATGCCACGCCATTCCGGCCACGCCCGCCGCGGTTTTGCGCTGGTCATCACGCTGGCGCTGATGGTGCTGCTCACCTTGTTAGTCACGGGCCTGTTGAGTCTGTCGTCCATCTCGCTGCGGGCGTCCGCGCAGGGGCAGGCCATGGCCGTGGCCCGCGCCAACGCCCGCCTCGCCCTGCTCCTTGCCATCGGCGAACTCCAGCGCCAAACCGGCCCCGACACCCGCATCACCGCCCGCGCCGATATCCTAGCCCAGAACAACCCGCCGGTGCTCGGCGTGTGGAAAAGCTGGCAAGGTGATGACCACGAAACCACCGGGGCCTTCGCCGGTCGGCCGGTATCACCTGGGGATTATGCCAGCGCCAAAAAGAAGAAGTTTGTCGCTTGGCTGACCTCGGCTAACACCCAGGATCCCACCACCCTGCCCGATACCACCCCCGGCACCGGCAAGGTGACCGTTGTCGGCAGTGGCTCGCTGGGCAGCGGCGCAGGCCGCGACAAGCTGCAAATTCATCTCGCCCCCACGCCCGTGACCACCCAGTCCCAAATGGGCGGCCTCGCCTGGTGGATCGGCGGCGAAAACCAAAAAGCCCGCTTGCCGCAACCCTACAAACCCACCAGCAGCACCGCCGGCCGCTGGGCGGTGCAAGCCAAGTCCTATCCCATTGCCGACCCGCTGCCGTTCCGCCTCGAGCCGGTGTTGCAAGATCCGACCGTCGCCGACAAGGCCATCTCCCTCAACCAGGCCGATTTGCTCGCCTCCGATAAGTCTAACAAAACATCGCGCGAGTTTTTCCACGACCTCTCGGCCGTTTCGGTCGGGCTGCTGACCAATTCCGCCACCGGCGGCTGGCGCAAGGATCTCTCGCTCCTAACGGAAAATTGGAGCGCGCAGCCAACCTCGGGCCTGCCCCTGTTCCAGCTGACCGCCGGAACCCCCGTCGCCTTCACGCGGCCCACTACGGCCAACCCGGTGCCCGCCGCGGCGATGCTCTATCCATGGGCGACCTACCGGGGATCGAGCGTTCCGACCTATCTGTCCGCTACGGTGAGCAGTTGGGAGAACCTGGCGGATTACGCCACCCTCTATAAGAAAATGAGTGCATCCTCCGGCAGGCTTTCTATCCCGGTCCACGCCTTTTCCACCTGGACTTATAAACCGGCGCGCCCGGATGTTTTTTATCACTATCTGCACGAGGTGCGCATCCTGCCGCGGATCGCCCGCATGCAGTGGGTCTTCTCGCACACTGCCAGCTCGACAGATAGCAATGGAAACGCGCTGCCAGTTGGAAAACTCGAACCGCGCTTGTTAGTCACCCCGGTCATCACGATGTGGAATCCCTACAACGTAGAAATCGCGTCGCCGCCGCTGCAATTTATCATCGGTAGTCCGTTGCCGGTTGCGCTCAGCTACTCCATCGACGGCGTTCCCGTCAGCGGCGTCGCCAATACATACAACAGCTTAATGGCCGGTGACCTTGTTAATTATCCCAATGCGCCGCTCGGGGCATTATCGCTGGACTACCAGATCAAGAATGGGTTCACACTCAAACCGGGCGAAACCCGAATATTCAGTCCTGCCGCCAACAATCAGATGCCATCTAACAGAGCGTTGTTGCCGGGCAATATCATCCAAAACACGGTGGTTCCGATTGAGCTCATAGCCGGCGTCCACAACGGTGGCGGCGATATCTTTCCAATCAAAGGGAGCACCGGTAATACGCTCGCTTCTGCCTCTAACTCCACAATCAAGGCCGACGTCAAATTAGACAACACGTTTAACTGGCGCGGATCTCCGCAAGTTCCTAATCCGCAAGCGGGCTTCGCTTTTAATATGACGCTCTACGATGTGGTTACCAATTATTCGACTTACCCAGATGGTCTCCAAGTTACGTGGTACCAAATGTTGTACCCTCCGGCAACTGCTAACGCGATTTACCCACCCGCACAGGGTCTTGCCTCGACTTCCCTCGGACAATGCCAGGGCCAACCGATGCCGTTTCTCTCGACGGTCTTCGGCGCGCGGATGGCCAGCCGTACCAATCTCCCCTCCAAGGGCTTTGTTCAATCCAGTCTATTTGCCAACTACTCGGCCATGGGCGCGGACAATATTACGTACGGCTACCACTACCCCGGCACCAATCACCCGGTCAATTCCCCCTACGACTATAGCTTCATCAAACACCCGTCGGGCGGTGACAATCAGCTGCCCAATGCCAGCGACACCACTGACCGTGGCTACATCGTCACTGGCTTCAATAGCAGCGATGGTCTCTCGCGCTGTGTCATCGACGAATTGCCGACCCGCCCGCTCGTGTCGTTAGGCGAGCTGACCCACTGGGACCTGCGTTTCGAGAACGCGTTTCCGCCTTACGCGTTCAATCTGATCGGCAATTCCGACGCCAGTCCGCTGTTTCCCGCCAATGCCGTGGTCAACGACAATGAAAAAGGTAAATCAACAAATCCCCAGCATGACGATTCCTACTGTGCCAACCACCTGCTCTTCGATGACTGGTTTGTGTCCTCCATCGCGCCAGCCCCGGCCGCCTTCGGTCAGGGCGGAAGTATTCAGCAGACCTATACGGATTTTGTCAAAGACACCACGCCGCTGGGCAATCGCGTCTATCAGCCGATACCGGCGGACCGGGCGGCTGCGGCTAGCAACGCCACCGCTGCGACCCAACTCTACACCGACCACGTCGCCAAAACCGATTCCTGGAAATCCATCGCTTCGCGGCTGGAGGTCACTGGCATGTTCAACGTCAACTCCACGTCGGTCACCGCCTGGCGTGCCTTGCTGGGCCACTGCCGCAAGCAGTGCATCCCTTACGTCAGTGAATCGGCCACCTCGTGGGACGCCGTGCTATCCGCCGAAACCGATTATGCCCTCAGCCGTTTCAGTGTGGCCGGGGACACCAAGGCCGGCCAGACCGGTTCATCAGGGGATTTCCCCGATGCCACCGAGTTCACCGGTTACCGTACTATTGACGGCAAGTTCCTCGACTCTCTGGCTGCCGAAGTCGTCAACCAGGTTCGGCTGCGCGGCCCGTTCCTGTCGCTTGCGGAATTTGTCAACCGCCAGCTTTCCTCCGGCAATCTAGCCCTCGCGGGGGCCCTTCAGTCCGCTCTCAACGAGGTGGCCAAAACCAACAACCTTTTTGCTGCCATTCAGGCCAACTCGAAGTCCACCAACCCAAATCCACCAAGCGTGCTCGGCAATGCCCCCGAGTATCAGTTTCCAGATGCCGCCGCCGGCTACAGCACCTACGGGCTGCCCGGTTGGACCCGCCAGGCTGACATTCTGCGTCCGCTCGCGCCCATCCTGTCGGTGCGCGACGACACCTTCACCATCCGCGGCTATGGCGACGCCCGCGACGCCAAGGGCCAGATTATTGCGCACGTCATCTGCGAGGCGGTGGTGCGCCGCACCCGTGATTTCTCGGATCCCGCCGATGCCGCCGATATTTTCACCGCGCCCACCGCTGCCGCCAACAAGACCTTCGGCCGCCACTTCCAACTCGTCTCGTTCCGCTGGCTCGCCGCCGATGAGGTGTGAGCCGGGTAATGATATTCGTCGGACCTGTCAGACTCTTCAGCTAGCAACAAACCACTCCCTCACGCCTTGAAACTTTTCCTAATCCTCCTTCTCCTCCCCGCTGCCGCGTTCGCGCAACAGCAGGCCAGCAAACGCACCTGCCGCATCCTGTTCCTTGAAGGCCCCGACAATGGCCCGGAAACCCTCCAACTCTTTGACGGCAGCAAGTGCCGCGAAGTGGAATTGCCGCGCATGAATCTTTCCAAAGTCTATGAATTGCCGGCCGGTCCCGTGAACCTGCGCCTGCTGCCAGCGCCTCCAACCGACCCCTCAAAAATTCCACCCGAGGCCCCGGGTGTCGTTGTCGCCGAGGGGATGACGGACATTTATCTATTGGTATCCAGCGATCCAGCCAACACCATCGCTCCGGTGCGCATGCAGGCGATCAACGCCGGCAGCGACAAGCTCAAGCTGGGCCAGACCCTGTGGTTCAATCTCACCAAGAATGCCGTCGGCGGCACCTTCGGCTCCGAGACACTCAAGATCCTGCCCGAAGAGCGCGTCGTCATCAACGCGCCAACCACCGATAGCGGTGACTTTCCAGTCAAACTCTTCTTCCGCATCCCCGGCGACGAGCGGCTCTATCCACTCTGCCAGAACAAATGGCGCCACGACCCGCGCTGCCGCTACGTGGGTTTTATCGTCACCGAAAACGGAAGGCGCAGTCCGCGGGTGATGAGGTTCTCGGATTTCCGGGAGCCCCCCCCGAAAAAGACCCCCTGATTCGGAGCGCCCCCTGCGTCGGAGGCAATTTAAGATTTAAGATTTCGTGCTTTGTCCGCAGCGGTCTTGTGTCTAGCGACGGAACTGGGAGTCGTATTCGCGGCGCAACAGCTCATAGCGGCGCTCCAACTCAGGGATTGCGAGCGCGGCGAGATCCTGGGCCTCGGTTGGCGCAAGGCCCATGAGTTCTTCCAGAGCGAGGATCTTGCCTACCCACAGGCCTTCCTGACGGCCTTCCTGACGGCCTTCCTGACGGAATTGTTGAGCGAGAGTCATGGCGGTATCCCTGATAGTGGGCGAGTGCAACGCCGCCACCTTACGAGCGAAGGCGGTTTTGTCAACATCAGCCTGCCCATAAACGTAACGCAGGATCATCTCGAAGGTCGCCAACGCGCGGCGGATGAGAGCTTCGTCCCAGACCTCCGCCCCGAGCAATTGGCCCGTGCGCTCAGCCTTGAGCGTGCGCAGCACGAGAATGCCCGCCGCGGTGCCGACTATTCTATCAAATGACAGGTCGGCCAACTGGATGAGCCGGAAGGTAAAATCGGGAATAAAGGGGCAGACGTCGTCAGCCAGTCCGGCGGGAATGTCCAGAAGGGCCGAAAACTCCGGCGGCAGCTCCCACCGCGCCGCATTTTGCGCCAGCACCACCGGCACAATGACAGGCAAGCGGGTCGCCTTGGGTTGCTGGTGGAGGAATTTCTCCCAAATGCGTACCATGTAGCGCAGCAGCCGCAAGGCAAGCCAACGGTCGAACTCGCGTTGGTGTTCGAAGAGCACGTAAATCAGGCAATCCTGCCCGTGCAGCGGCGCTGAAAATAGCAGATCGCTCTCGCTGTGGCGGTAGTGGGAATCGATATAACTACCGGGTTCGAGCCGCAGGTGGTCCCAGTCGAATGCCGCGGCAAGCCCGGCTGGAAGCTCGCCGCGCAGAAAGCCAGCGGCGTTGGCGGGTTGCCCGAAAGTGCTCTTGAAGAGTTTGTCGTGGGGGTGATGCGGGGGCTTGTCCGACATAACCTGCATGCTCGCTCTTGACACAGCTTGCGGCAAGCCAAAACCAGCCAAAATCCCTGACCTTGTGGTGGAGCGTGGTGATCTGTGGTTTTAGAACCGAAGCCCGGATTTCACCTGCGGAGTCCGGCTTGCGCGACTCCCAGCCGCTTGCTTGCAAATTAAAATTGATCTTAGCGTCATTTGCGTCTTGTGTCGCGCGCGTGACCTTCCTCATCGACATCGGCCGCGTGCTTTTGGACTTTGATTTCGAGCCTTCGCTGGCCCGCTTGCTGCCGCCCGGCGAGCGCGATGTAGCCGGGGCCCTCGCTAGATTTTTGGACAAGCGGGATGCGTTTGAAGCCGGTGCCATGACGGAGGACGCGTACATTGCGATGGCTCTGGAGTTGCTAGGCAGTCCGGCGAGTCACGACGAATTCCGGTACGCTTGGAGGCATATATTCACGCCGAACGAGCCGATGTGGCAGGAGGTGCGCGAGTTGGCCGCGGCCGGCCACCGGCTCATCCTCTTTTCCAATACCAACCCGATTCATTGTCCGTGGATTTTCGAGGTGTTCAGCGATTTTGCCTTGTTTGATGCTGCGGTGCTGTCGTTTGAAGTCGGATCCATCAAACCTGAGCCGGCGATTTACCAGTCCGCCATCGCCACTCACCAGCTGGATCCGGCCACCACTCTCTACATCGACGATCTGGCTGACAATATTGCCACCGGTCGCGCCCACGGGTTCCGCTGTTTTCAGTACGATCTCGCCGACCACCCTGCGTTTCAACGCTGGCTGCAGGAAGAGCTCGAGGGTTAAGGAAGCGCCACATTTTCTGGTGGTGGCGCAAGCGCGGCCCATGAGTGCGTGCAGCAGGTTCGGTTCATGCCTGCTCCTTCCGCACGACGACACTAGCGTCGTGGCTGCCTACCGGATCAGTGGGAATGGGCATGGCGATAGCGAAGGGGTGGGGGCTTCTCGGCACAAATTTGCAGGGTTGTGACAAGTTTGCCTTGGGATTGAGCGAATTTTCCCGAATCCTGTCTTGCAATTTTCGGGAAAGGCGTGCATAGACCCGCCTCCCCGCACACTCTGCCGGATCCCCCCCCAACGCTGCAATGTCCCTCAAAATCAGAAATCTCGCCATCATCGCCCATGTTGACCATGGGAAAACCACCCTTGTGGACCAGCTTTTGCAAGCCGGCGGCACCTACCGTGAAAACCAGGCCGTCACCGAGCGGGCGATGGACTCGATGGACCTTGAGCGGGAAAAAGGCATCACCATCAAGGCGAAAAATACCGCCGTCCATTGGGAAGGGTACACCATCAACATCGTCGATACCCCGGGCCACGCCGATTTCGGCGCCGAAGTCGAACGCGTCATGAAAATGGTCGATGGCGTGCTGCTTGTCGTCGATGCCTTCGGTGGCCCGCAAGCGCAGACGCGTTTTGTGTTGCGCAAGGCGATGGAAGAAGGTCTCAAGCCGATCGTGGTCATCAATAAAATTGACCGTCCGCTGGCTGAGCCGCTCAAGGTGCACGACCAGGTGCTCGAACTCTTTCTCGATCTGGATGCCAGCGATGATCAATTCAACGCCCCCTTCGTCTATGGCTCAGCCCGCGACGGGTATTTCATGAATCATCCCGACGATGAGCGCAAAGACTGTATTCCGCTCCTGCAAAAAATCGTCGATTTCATCCCGGAGCCCAAGGCCGATCCCGCGGCACCGTTTTTCATGTTGGTTTCCAACATCGAGTGGGATGAATACGTCGGCCGCGTGGCCATCGGCAAAGTGCTCGGTGGCGACGTCAAGAAAGGCGATACCATCTGGCTGCTGCGCAAGGACGGCACCAAACAACAGTCCAAGGTGATGAAAACCTTCACCTACTCCGGTCTGGCCACCACCGACTCGGAAGGTTGCGGCGCGGGCGGCATCGTCGGCATCGCTGCCGGCATTGAAAGCATCGACATCGGCGAAACCCTCAGCGCCTCGCCGGACATGGAGCCGCTGCCCTTCGTCGCCATCGATCCGCCGACGGTGCAAATGCAGTTCTCGATCAACGACGGCCCGCTGGCCGGCCGCGAGGGCAAGCACGTGACTTCGCGTGCCATCCGCGACCGCTTGATGCGCGAGTTGAAAACCAACATTTCCATCCAGGTGGAGGACACCGATCAGTCGGGTATTTTCAATGTATCGGCGCGCGGAGCGATGCAGATTGCGGTGCTCGTCGAGCAGATGCGCCGCGAGGGGTTTGAAGTATGCGTGTCTCGGCCGATGGTCATCTATCGCCGCAACGAGGCCGGCAAGTTGTTGGAACCCTACGAAACCCTCTACATCGAGGCCCCCGGCGATTACACTCAGGGGATTCTTAAAATTCTCATCAACCGCAAGGGCCTCATGGAACACATGGACACCGAGCCAAGTGGGCGCACCTTTGTCCAAGCGGTTATTCCCACCCGCGGCCTGATCGGTTTTGAGACCGAGTTGGTCAACCTGACCTCCGGTCACGGGATCATGAGTCATTTGTTCAAGGAGTACGCCGAACACGCCGGTGAGATCACCAACCGCACCACCGGAACGCTGGTGTCGATGGACGCCGGCACCGCCACCCCCTACTCGCTGCAAACCCTAGAGGACCGCGGCACCTTGTTTGTCGCTCCCGGCGACGCCGTCTATGCCGGCATGCTCGTCGGTGAAAATCCCCGCATCGGTGATTTGCCGGTCAATCCGGTCAAGGAAAAGCACCTCGACAACATGCGCTCGTCAGGCAAGGACAAGACATCCAAGCTCACCCCGCCTATCCGCTTCTCTCTGGAACGTGCCATCGAGTACATCGATGCCGACGAATTGGTGGAAGCCACGCCGAAGAATATCCGACTGCGCAAGCGGGTGCTCGATGCCAACGCCCGCAAGCGCGCCACCAAAAGCACGACCTAAGCTGCCGAAGAGCGCCGCAGCAAGGCTGAGGCGCAGGGACGCATGTAGCGGCGCTCTGAGAGCGTCGATGCGCAAGAGATGCGCTAGGCTCATTTGCTAGCGGCGGTCACAGACCGCCGCTACAATGTATTTCATCAGCATGAACTGGAGGCGCATGCCACACAGGACTTGCCCGGCGCGCTGGCTCCGGTTACTCTTACCGGCGTGAATGGCGTAGCCGAATCCCAAATCCTCAAAGGCGTCGCTCGCTCATTTTTCCTCAGCTTGCGCCTGTTGCCTGCTCCCATGCGTAGTGCCGCGAGCTTGGGCTACTTGCTCGCCCGGACCTCCGACACCCTAGCCGATGCCACCACTGTGCCGGTGGCGCGGCGGACGGAGGCATTGGCGGCCTTCGCGGAGGCGGTGGCTGCGCCAGTTGCGCTGCAGTGCTGGCCGCAGACGTTGCTCGATGCTCTGCCCGATCCGCGTGAGCGCCGCTTGCTGGAGCAAACGCCGGCGCTGCTCAGCTGGCTGCACGCATTGCCGGCGGCAGAGGCGGCGCTGGTGTGCGAGGTGGTGGCCACCATCATCAGCGGCCAGCAACTCGATTTGCAGCGCTTCGCCACCGCCAGCGGCGAGCAGCCCGTCGCCCTGCCAGACGCCGCGGCCTTGGATGACTACGCCTGGAGGGTCGCTGGCTGCGTCGGCGAATTTTGGACCCGGCTCGGGTTTCTCACCCTCGGCAGCCGGTTTTCCAGCGGCGATCCGGCGGTTTTGCTAGATCAGGGGCGGGCTTATGGCAAAGGCCTGCAACTCGTCAACATTCTGCGCGATCTGCCGGTGGACTTGGCCGCCGGGAGGTGTTACCTGCCGGTGGCCGACCCGGCCGACCGCGCGGCCTTGCTCGCCTGTCATGCCAGTTGGCTGGAGCGCGCACTGCCGTGGATCGAGCAAGGCCGGAGCTATGCCCTGAGTTTGCCAATGCGGCGGCTGCGGGCCGCTACCCAGTTGCCGGCCCTGCTCGCCGCCGAAACCCTCGTACGGCTCCGTGGTGCCACCTGGCAAACCCTCCAGTCCCGCGTCAAAGTCCCGCGTCGCCGCGTCTATGCGCTGTTGCTGCGGGCGTTGTGCTGAGCGCTGTCGGGCTTACTTGCCCGTCCACTCGCCGAAAGAGCGGAATTTTTGGTAACGCTGAGCGAGCAATTCCTCGGTGGACAGAGTGGCGAGTTCGGCGAGATGGCGCAGAATGCAATCCCGGAACGTACTCGCGGCGGCCTGATGGTCGTAATGGGCGCCGCCGGTGGGTTCGTCGATGACGTCGTCGATGAGTCCGAGTTGCTTGAGATCAGGAGCGACGAGCTTCATGGCAGCAGCGGCTTCGGGTGCGTGCTTGCGGTGCTTCCACAGGATGGCGGCGCATCCTTCCGGACTGATGACCGAATAGTAGGCGTTTTCCATCATGATGACGCGGTCGGCCACGCCGATGCCCAGGGCCCCGCCGGAGCCGCCCTCGCCGAGTACCACCGCAATGGTGGGCACGCGCAGCAACATCATTTCGCGCAAGTTGAAGGCGATGGCTTCGGCAATATTGCGCTCCTCGGCACCGATGCCGGGGAAGGCACCAGGGGTGTCAATGAGGGTGATGACGGGCAGGCCGAATTTTTCGGCGAGTTTCATTAGGCGCATGGCCTTGCGGTAGCCCTCGGGATGGGCGCTGCCGAAGTTGCGGCGGAGATTGTCCTTGGTATTGCGGCCCTTTTGGTGACCGACGACGACAACGCGTTGGCCGCCGATGCGGGCGAAGCCGCCTGGCATGGCGTGATCGTCACCGATGTGACGGTCGCCGTGGAGTTCGCAAAAGTCGGTGAAGGCATTGGCCACGTAGTCCAACATGAAAGGTCGACTGGTGTGGCGGGCGATCTGCACGCGCTGCCAAGGTGTCAGGTTCTGATGGATCGAGAGCCTAGTGGTGGCGATTTGCTCCTCCATCGCGGCGATTTCGGCGGAGCAGTCGAGGTTTTGCGCGAGCGATTTAGCACGGAGTTTTTCCAACTCACGTTCGAGTTCGGCGACGGGCTTTTCGAATTCGAGGACTTGCATGGGCGGGGGAGAGGCTTATAGATTTAACTTTGATAGGCAAGCGGCAATTGCTGGCTGCCAGGGTGGGCTTGGTAGGATGGACTATGAAAAGTTGGACATTCTGATACGACCACTGAAGCCACTGAAACCCACTGAGGCTTGGTGATTTCCAGTGACAGCAGGGGTTCTCAGTGCAATCAGTGGTTCATTAGTCGAAAAAACTCATGAGCATCGGATTCGCATTCAAGCCGGCGCTCAGCGGGCGGGCAGGCGGATTTCTACGATGTTGCCGACGCGGGTGAGCAGGAATAGTTCCTCCATATCGACCGGGTTGAGGAAAATGCCGCGTGCTCCAGTGTCTTCCGCCGCATACGCCCGGATTTGCAGCGGTAGCTTCGCCAATTGAATGGCTTTGCTAACCTTGACCTCCGCCGCTGCTTCAGCCGTCGTCTCCGCAGGCGCTTCGGTTTTGTTGGTCACCTTGGTCTTGGCTTTGCCTGCCAGTTTGCTTGCCGGTTTGGCGTGCGCTTTGGGGTCGGGCTTGCTGCGGCGGGCGTCGAGTTGGCCGGTTTTCGAACCAATGGTGCTGCGTAAGTTGGTGAGTTTGCCGGCAGCCGCGAGGTGGACGATGGGATATTCGCAGATGAAACGGCCGCCATCCCACAGCGAGAGCGACTGGTGCTGAGGTTCGATGAGCAGGCGGTACTCCAAGGGCATGACGAGCAATTCCTCGCCGGGTACCAGGTTTTTGAGTTCCTGCAAGCCATTGAGGTTAACGATGCAATCCAGTGTGGTCTTGTAACGGGCGGCGATACCGAGGAACGAATCGCCGCGCTTGACGATGTGGGTTTGCTTGCCGGCCATCTGGGTGGTGGAGAGGATGTCATCGAGGTTCATCTCGCCGACGATGTGGCGGGCGCTGGGGGCCGAGGATGAGGTGGGAAAGATATTGACGACGGTGTTGAGTTTGTCGCGGGCCTCGGCCAGTTTCCCCAGCGCAATGAGTTCGTGGGCTTTTTGAAACGCCGTCTCGCCGGGATCCACGTCGGGCATCACCGCTGCATTCACGCTCTCCGCAAACGCCGGGTCGGGCTCTGCGTTGATCACCACCGCAGGATTGGGTACGATCTTCTCAAACACTCCTCCCATCGGTCGCACCGCCATGTGGTAGGCAAACATGCCGGTA
>Ga0114962_10003255_pt1 | contig 13213 bp, 8 predicted proteins | sample C_130820_MF_Meta_FD_87017 | JGI IMG/M metagenome (GOLD analysis project Ga0114962, IMG submission 87017) | Freshwater microbial communities from Lake Croche, Canada to study carbon cycling - C_130820_MF_MetaG | ecosystem: Environmental > Aquatic > Freshwater > Lake | place: Lake Croche, Canada... | reverse complement strand
GGGGAAGGTGATGGGGAAGGTGATGGGGTGACCTTTGCGGGCTTGGCAGCTGAGGGAGTGACTCGGTCCGGTTTTCCGTGCCCATCCTTGGAGAACCACTGTGCAAAGAGTGATTCTCGGAACCAGACGGTGCATTCTTCCATGGAATCACGGAGATGAAAACGTCTTCTCAGATAAGGCTCCCGAAGTCGTCCCTCGATTACCTTCTGCTCGTTTGTGAGTGCGATGATGAAATCTCCGTCAAGAACGGCTGGTATCTCTTCCTTTCCGTAATAGCCGATCCGGGTGAAGTCTCCTAAAATCCATGGAAGCGGGTAGTAGCTTTCGAGTGAGATCTGACCACTCATGGCATGGTTGCGGGAATCCTGTGAGGCAAGGCCAAGGATCGGTTCGGTCACCATGGCAATTTCGGGCGTGGTCTGCACGTAGACATAAGGCTCGGAAGGGTCGGCGAAGTGACGGAAATTCAATCTCAGGGTGATTAGGAGCGATGCCGTAAGGAGCAACACGATAAGTAAAGCCACCACTAGGTGGAATTGGGTTTTCTGCCATAGTTCCTCAGCAGCACATCCGAAAAGCAGGAGAAAGGGCCAGAGGATCGAAATAATACACCAAGGTGTCTTGTAGGGAACGATCGAGTAAGCGATCAGAACCCCCAGACCATAGATCGCCAGATAACGCTGCTGGGCAGTAGCAGGCCAGGACAACCGGACTGCATAGAGCAATCCCATCAGCGTCGGCCATTCGTAGTGGGCCATCAGGGCGAGCCAATACCAGTTCAGGAAAGCGAATTGACCGATCTGATAATCCGTCTTCACATGGCCGCCGGCACCGGTTCCGGTCTGAAACCACTTGATATAGGCTTTAAAAAAATCGGGCGCTCCGCCCCAATTCAGAAAGGTTCCACTGTAGAAAAAAACCAATACTAGCACCGAAGCTGCGTAACACTTGAGCAGATCTCGGCTGCTCCATCCCTGCCTCGCAAGGGGCAGTGCCGGACGCGAAGGAAATATCCTCTGCCAAAGCACCAGACATATTGCAGCGAGTGCAAAACAAACCAGATGAATCACCGCCGTCTCCTTGAGTATGAGTAACAACGTTACCCCAGAAGCCGTGATGGCCAGGTCGCGCCTGTAACCATTCTTCCAAAGCCCGAGAAGCCCCAGGGCTATAATCATCAGGGAAGCAACGAACAACGACTCATGGATCGCATAGCGCCCATAGAAAACGGCTGCGGGTGACACCGCTAAAGCCAGAGCTCCTAAGCGCGCGGCAGTCGATCCGAAGAAGCGGCCGAAGCGAAGCGCCAACCAGACCGAGGCAATGCTTGCGATTACAGCAGGTAGACGGAGTGCCCAGAGATTCCTCCCAAGAAGCGAAAGGAAAACAAACAGCACGTAAAAGTAGAGTGGACCATGATAATTCTCCGGATCGTAGCGATAGAATCCCGACACCCTCATCTGGTCGACAAACCATCCGTTGATCCCCTCGTCAAAATGAGCCGGCTTCAGATCAAGCACCCAGAGTCTTTGGATCGTAGCCAGAAGAATTATGACTGCCTCGAGAAGAACTCCCTGGCCAACAAGAGCAAGGAGTGTCTTGACGCTGGAGTCACTTCGGCGAATCTGCATTGAGACCAAGTAAACGCACCCTGAGAAATGAATCAAGATCGCCCAGCCCTCTCCATTGTGATTCCAGCAAGGAACGAGGAGCAACGTCTTCCCAAGACACTGGAAATGATCCGGGATTGGACTCTCAAATCGGGGCGACGGACGGAGGTGATCCCGGTAGTCCAGGGGCATGATCGCACCGCCGAAATCGTCGAAGCGGCGGCAGCTAAGGATCCGGCCTTGCGCCCGATCATCCAGCATTCCGGCGAGGGAAAAGGCATGGCAGTCCGGCTCGGTATCACTGCGGCACGGGGATCGATCATTCTCTTTACCGATGCCGACCTAAGCGTCCCAGTGGAGTGTTTGGAGGAGCTTGTGTGCATGATGGAAGCCAACCCCGAGTTCGACGTTATCCTGGGCAGCAGACGACTGCCGAATAGTAGGATCACAATCGCACAACCTCCCATGAGACAGTTCTCTGGCAAGGCCTTCAACCTGGCGCTGCGCTTGGGAAGGTTGACTCGCTTTGCCGATACGCAGTGTGGTTGCAAACTCTTCCGTCACAACACAGCAAAGAAGATCTTTGCTAAATCGGAACTGAACGGATTTGCCTTCGATGTGGAGATACTCAATATTGCGGAATATCTCGGTTATCAGATAAAGGAAGTTCCCGTGACTTGGGCTGATGTTGGAGGCTCGCGCGTCTGGTTGCCCAGAGACGGATTCAGGGCGCTTCGAGATGCATGGGCGCTCAGGAAGCGCTTCGGTTGCTGACCCTATGACCCGATAGCCGCCTGGAGAATTTCTGATGCTGTCCTGAAATGCATCTTGGCAACCTTGGGAAGCATTCCTGCACCGTACATCCTGATCACTTCGGTAGCGGCAATCTTTACTTTGGCTGAAACACCTTTGGCCAGAGTGATCTCAAGATCCTTACCATGCTTGTCGAGCCAGTCAATGAATCCCTCGCGCGCCAAGATCGATGCGGCAGCGACTGCGTAGTCGCTCTCCGCCTTCGTGCGTTGATCGAGCTGAATTTTACTGCCTTTTTCAAGCAGGGCTTTCTCTAGCACCCTCGCATCGGCGAATTTATCGGAAAGCGCACGGGGGCACTCCGGAACTCGGGCACAGAGGTTCTCGATGATGCGGGCATGGCCCCAGGCGAGCAGGCGGTTCAGATTCCCAATCTTTGTGTAGAGCTGGTTGTATTTTTCAGGGCTGATCACAATGATTTCTGAGGGTGCTCCCGACTTCCGAATCACCTGTGCAAGTTCCCGGATCTTCTTATCCGTTCCGATTCCCTTGCTGTCACGGATGCCCTCATCGCGTAGATGACGCGCTACATCACCGTCGACATAGACCCCCGCAATCACTAGGGGCCCAAAGAGGTCCCCTTTGCCGCTCTCATCGATACCGAAGTGGGGGGTGAATTGCTCTGGCGCATGCACTTCCTCATAGCCCAAACGAGCCTCACCAAGAATCTCAGGCTCGAGGACGAAGGTAATGAAATCCTCCAGCCCGCGACCCTGCAAGAGAGCCTTTGGCCCCTTTTCATAGACTGCGATATTGAGCTTCTCCTTGGTGGCCGCGTAGAGAGTGTACGGCTTCTCGACGAACGTAAATCCTCGCTCGCGAAGAAGAGTCTGCAACTTTGCCGCCTGCTCCTGTGTCAGCGGATAGGTCTGTGAGTGAAGCGGGGGCATGAAAAATGAAAAAAGGTATGTGGAGCAGCTTGATGTTTTTCTCACCGTGCCCTACGAGCCTAATATGGACAAGCAGAAGAGACCCGCGGCTAGAGTGAAATCATCGCATTTAACAAAGCGGTTGGGCAATGCGCGTGAAGAACTTCTGAAATGGCATGAACTCAACGGCAGGCATGAACTCCCGTGGCGAAAGGAGCACAATCCCTATGCCGTCCTCGTCTCGGAGTTCATGCTTCAGCAGACCACCGTTACTACGGTGATACCGCGTTTCCATGTCTGGATGCGTCGCTTCCCGAGCATCAGAGACTTGGCAAAGGCGGAGGAGCAGGAGGTCCTCGCGGCTTGGGAAGGACTTGGATACTACTCCAGGGCACGAAGGCTTCATGCGGCGGCGCGAACTGTGATGGAGCACCATGGAGGTGATATCCCGGTGGAGGAATCAGACCTGCTTTCGCTGCCGGGGATTGGAGCCTATACGGCGGCGGCGATCCGGGCCTTTGCCTACGATCAACACGCTGTGGTTCTCGACACGAACATCATCCGGGTCCTGGCCCGCTGGGGAAATATGAGAGATCCCATCGATACAGCTCTTGGAAAAAACAACCTTGCCGCAATCGCCGCCAGTTTTTTCCCTTCAACCCAATGCCGTGCTATGGCATCCGCCTTGATGGACCTTGGAGCAACGATCTGCAAGTCGGGTGAGCCCGAATGTACATCTTGCCCTCTTCAGAAAACATGCGCGGTGAGTGAGCCGGAAAAACTCCCCAAAAAATCCCCCCGCTCCGTGACGACCAAACTTGTCGAACACCGCGCCTGGTTCTGGAAAGCGGATCGGCTTTATCTTGAGCAATCACAAGGGCCTCGGTGGCGGGGACTCTGGATTCTACCAGAACTGGGTAACGCTCCGTCGAGCGGACGCATACTCTCTGAGATCACATATCCCATCACACGCTACAGAATCAAGATGAAGGTCCACCGGGTAATCGGAAAGATTCCAGCCCTACTGAAAGGCTTCACGCTGAATGAACTGGTGGCGCTTCCGATGCCTTCGCCCTTCCGCAGGGTCATTGTGAATCTCGCGTCAAACTCTTAGTAGAATAGTAGCATCTTTTAGATGATGGGCGATTGCCGCGGATTGACTTCCAAGTCATAGTAAATGGGATGGCATCTAAGTCGCCCACTATCAGCAAACTTACTAGCTTTCCCGACCAATATGGCCACTTCGGTGCTTACGGAGGGCGTTTTGTTCCGGAAACCTTAATGACCGCACTGCTCGAACTTGAGCAGCAGTATGATGACGCCAAGAAAGATCCTGCCTTCCGGAATGAGTTGGCCTCGCTACTCCAGGAATTTGCAGGTCGTCCCACGCCTCTTTATTTCGCCGAGCGCCTGACTAAGGAACTTGGAGGAGCCAAGATTTACCTGAAGCGTGAAGACCTACTTCATACCGGCGCTCACAAGATCAATAACGCCCTCGGCCAGATCTTGCTGGCCCGGCGCATGGGCAAGAAGCGTATCATCGCAGAGACTGGCGCTGGCCAGCACGGCGTTGCGACGGCCACGGCGGCAGCGCGATTTGGCTTCCAATGTCGGATTTACATGGGAGCGGTTGATATGGAGCGCCAGGCGCTGAATGTTGCGCGCATGCGCTTTCTTGGGGCTGAGGTGATTGGTGTTACCGCCGGTCAAGCCACTCTGAAGGAAGCGATCAACGAGGCGATGCGTGACTGGGTTACCAATGTCCGCGACACCCATTATATTCTTGGTTCAGCTCTGGGGGCTCATCCTTATCCGATGATCGTGCGAGATTTTCACCGTATCATCGGGGATGAAACACGTAAGCAGATCCTCCAGCGCGAGGAGCGATTGCCTGATCTTCTGGTGGCCTGTGTTGGTGGTGGAAGCAATGCCATAGGCCTCTTCTATGCCTTCCTTAATGACGAAAATGTCAGGATGACCGGGGTCGAGGCGGGTGGCGGCGGCATTATTCGAGGCAAGCACGCCGCACGCTTTCAGGGGGGCAAGTTGGGGGTTCTTCAAGGGACCAAGACCTGGCTTCTGGCTGATGACGATGGACAAATCGAACTAACGCACTCGGTTTCCGCGGGATTAGATTATGCGGCCATCGGACCCGAGCATAGCTTCTTGAAGGACGTCGGCCGGATTGATTACTCCTACGCCACTGATGAAGAGGCTCTTGCAGCCTTCCATAAACTTTCCTCGATCGAAGGGATCATACCCGCGCTCGAGACCGCCCATGCCATCGCCGAGGTAATTAAGATCGCACCGACGATGACCCCCGATCAGCTCATCGTAGTGAATCTCTCCGGCCGAGGTGACAAGGATGTGCAGCAGGTGGCAGCTCTTGAGGCCGAGAGTGCCTGAAGCTTTTTCGATTGGGTTCTGATCTTACCAGAAACTTCTCGGAACTGAGATCTTGTCACCAGGCTCCACGGCAGGGTCCGGATCGATATTTTGACGGACTCTTTTGACATTCACAAAGGTTCTGCTGCCATTTCTAGTAATCGTTACCTTCGTCTGATCGGCATAATCCGTGAATCCACCACACGCAGTGATGGCGCCAAGAATTGTCAGATCAGATGTATACTTCACCCGCTGGGGCCCTCTAACATCCCCTTCGACGTCGACAAACCTGTCGAATTGTACAGAGACCGTAACGATTGGGGATGAATAGATACCCTTGGTTTTGAAACTTGTTTCAATACTGTTCTGGACTTCAGCCTGCTTGAGCCCTGCGGCACGAATTTTGCCAATATAGGGAATATTGATGTCACCAGTTCCATCAATTGTGTAGGCCCCCGAAACCTGACTGATTTCTTCGGATGGAACACCGGCCAGACGAATGCTCAACATATCACCGGAGTGCAGTGCTACTTCTTTGGCCTTTAGTGAAATTCCCCCACAGAGAAGGAAAATCAGAAGGAGTGCACGCCGGATCATGGGCTTCATCATGGATTTAATATTCACCATCCGCCTCCTTCTTGGAAGGCACATCCTTTTTAGGGATTATTTCGGGAGTATTCTTGGACTGATGTGGGCTATAATACTGATAGTAGCTCGTGTAGTATTCGTAGTATTCGTCGTGCCGTATATCCGTGTTGTTGAGGACGCATCCCACAATTTTGGCCCCGACATTCTGCAAAGTTTGCTTCACACGTATCAGCATCGCTTTGGGGAAGCGGCGATGCTGTACCACGACGATCGTGAGATCCACCGAACTGGCGATGACAGAGGCGTCGCTGACTCCTAGGATGGGGGGAGAATCAAAAAAAACCATGTCGTAAGATGCTTTGAGTTGCTGAATCAAATCAATCATCCGTTGCGAATTAAGAATTCCCACGGCATCAATAGGCAACCTGCCGCTCGGCATAAGCCAGAGGTTGTCAATAGGGGTACTCAAAACAAGAGGTTCAAATGAAATATCTGTGGTGAGGAAGTCCGTTAGCCCTCGATCGTTGGCAAAGCCAAAAAACCTGTGTTGAGAAGGTCTTCTTAAATCTGCATCGACAATGAGCGTGCGGTAACCACCCTTCGCAAAGGTAAACGCAAGGTTATTGAGGGTCGTGGATTTGCCCTCACCCACTCCACCACTGACGATAGTTACAGTATTTGCATCCGGAGACTTACGGTTGAATTCGATATTTGTCCGCATGATGCGATAACCCTCCGCATCCGAGCAGTCAGCGGGGGCATCCTTGAGGACTGCGATATCCCGTGGAATAACTGCCAGAACTGGAACTCCAAGGGCAGCCTCAATGTCCTGCATAGTCTTCACGCTAGTATCAAGATACTCGATCATAAAGGCCAGCCCGACACCGAGAGCCAATCCCACAGCCACGGCGATAGCCATATTCTTACCCACCTTAGGTTTGGCCGGAAAATCGGATACCTCGGCTTTTTCCCAGATGGTGGCCGGACTCTGGGGCATTGTGCGCTGCATCGCCTCGGTGGAGTAACGTGATTCGGCAGACTCAAGGATGCGCTTGGCCTTGAGATATTCGTTTTTGGCCTCCTGATAATGAAGAGCTTTTGATTTGGAATCCTGCTCCCCTGTTCGGGCCTCGCTCAGCTTAAGCTCCATGGCCTCAAGGGCTTTCTGGTTAATTTCCAGATTTGCTGCTAAGGACTTACGCAGTATGCCAATCTGATTTTTCAACTGTTCGGCGTAGACTTTTTTCGTGGCCTGCAATGACTGGACGGAAGGGTGATTCGCGCCAAGCCCAGAGCTGAGCATATGGGCCTCCTGAGAAACACAGGCCTCGTACTGGGGCAGGATCTGGGAGATCGTCGCATCATCCATCTCAAAGGTTTTCAGACTCCGGATAATCTGGTCATCCGTCATTCCTTTGATCTGTTCCTGCTTGGAACGCAGGGTCGCCACCCGTATCCGAGCATCGTTCACCTGACCCTCAACGCTGACTAGGATGTTCTTCTCAGCTAGGCTGAGGTCCTCCACGCTCTCGGGATTCAAATCATTGATCTTAGCCTCGACTCTCATCTTCGTCATTGCATCCCTGAGTGCTTCGGTCTTGGTGCGCTGCTTATTGACCTCGTCCTCAAGCTGAACCAAGGAACGGGCAACCCATCCCTGCTGCTCGTCGATACGCTTTTTCTGGTATTCCAGCGCTATCGTATTCGCTAAGTCGGCCGATTCCTGGCGATCCTTATCCATGATAGAGATTTGGATAAGATCGGTTCCTCTGATCTCAGAAACACTCATCATCCCGCGCAGCCTCATGAAGGCCACATCCCTTGATCGAAGATCCCATTTTTGGAGGAGCTTCATGGTGTCGATGACAGGATAGAGGATCTCCTTGCGCTGGAGAATCTGGAATTGAGTGGTTGCGAAGCGCGGATCGACACCTCGTCCTCCTTCCGCACCGAAAATGTGCATGTTGTTATTATCCTCCTTCACCTGCATCGTGACAGAGGACTGGTACTGTCTCGGGGTCAAATAAGTGCTAACACCAGCCGTGATAACGACCAGCAGGAAAACAAGAATGATGAGCGGCAGTCGGACCCTGATGACCCTCCAGTAGTCCAGTATGTGGAGATTGATTTCCCCGGTATCCCCGCTCCCCTCGTTATGTTGATACTGCATGAAAAATTAGATCTGTTGAATAACTTGGATCCGCATGTTCAAGAAATCGGAAACGTTTTCAGAAAAATAAGCCAACCCCTCACAAATGTCCAAGGGATGATACTTAAAAGGCTCCATTGAGTTGGAGGTAACTGATGCCTCGTGTGTACTCTTGACCCGAGGTGGCAGAACCTCCTGAGGTGATGGAGGTCATATATTGATACCCAGTGGAGATTTGAAAGATCCGGTTTAGCTCATATGAGAGAGAAGCATTACCTTGGATACTCTCCTGGTTGTAGTTGATAAGACCTGGTTGTCCATTAGCTTGGACGGGCCCATAAGATGCATTCTTGTAATTTTGAATCAGATAGAAGATGCCAGCATTGGCTTTCAGCTTGGCGGTAATACCCTGTGAGTAATTCAGACCGCTCCTGGCAGCGGCGCTATAACTGACATTATTTTGGCCGGAAGGCTGAGTTCCCACATGGGCGGTCCAGTTAATTGAGGAGGTCTTTCCTAGAGCCCACGACAGGTTGCTGTCGAGATAGGGGCCAATATAGGTGCCGGAGGAGCCGGAGCCGCTTGCGCTATTCTGATAAGTTCGAAATTCGGCGCCTGCTCGGAAGTTCCAGAACCATTGAGGATTGAAGGTGTGGTCGAATCCAGTGGACAAACTCTGCCCCCAGCTGGTGTTACCTTGCTGGGCATATCCGTAGTAGTCTGTGTTGTAGTCCAGGACTGCAGTGGTCGTTGGCTTGACAAGCCAGCGGAAGGACTGAGAGAAGGCGGGTTGATTGAATCCCTGACCGCCAGTATTGAGAACGTTATCTAAATAAAAATTAGAGGTGAAGCTGAGGCGCGTGATGGTGGTGAAGAGATCCGACCATTGATAGGCACCGGAGAAACTATTGGCAGTATAGATGTAGGATCCATTCTGGTTCTGCGAACTGCCGATAAGTGACGGATTAGGCTGCTGTTGATAGGAGCTAGAAGTATTGAAAGTCAGGATCAGACGGGGGGTGTAGCGGTACTCGGTCGAGACCCCCAAGCCGATAGTTCCCTGAACCGCTTGGTTTTTGGGCTCGTTTGGATACCAAGAGAGCCCTCCGGTGAGGGTTGCATTCACATTGAGTCGCGGAGCTCCGAAGCGGTAATTGACCCCGCCGTTCAAGTTGCCGAACCAACTTCCCAAAGCATTGTTATGAGCGCTGTTGACATTGTTGTCATAGCCGCTGCGCACAGCGGCGTTGAAACGGAGCTTCTTGGCCCAGTCAAACATCCCGCCTAGAGGACCTGGTCCGGGGCCTGCCGCACCCTCACCTGGATTCGAATCATCCAATGTCATGCTGGGCATCCCCACCGAAGCGGGCGCGAACTCTGGATTTCCAGCGGGTTGTGCGCTGGGGAGATTCAGACTTTCAGCCGTTGGGGGATTAAACTCAGGCGGTGCAACAGTAGGCGGCGTTGGCTGTGATTGATTCTCCGATGGATAGGAGGAGGGGGTCGCCTCTTGGAGCGGAGGGGGCAAGGGAAGAGGTGGCGTCGGAAGTGTGGCCGAAGGCGGGGAAACCTGAAGAGCATTATTTACTGACGATGACTGAGTCGCCGGCTGTTGCGATGAAGCGGCACTTCCCGCACTTCCACTTACCTCACTCCCGCCTTGAGAAGACCCTCCATCGCTTTGATTCTCCTGAGCATGGAGGAAAACAGCTTTGACACTCAGGACGAGTGCAAAAAGCCATACCTTCCATACAAGACTATACGATCTTAAAAACACGTAGCTGGGATGAGAAAAGATTAATAAAAATCAGCTGATCAAAACACACTGAATCAGCCGAAATGACAAGGATTGCTTTGTGTCAAAAGCGTCTCATAAATCTCAAAAGGAGTTGCAAATCTCCCCTGCTTTTCTTCACGCCGGAAAAATACATGAGCTGATTTCTCCCTTCCTCATTGAGAAAGCTTAGTCCCCCGATCATGGGCATCCTGAAATCGCTTGGAGAGGCGGAAATAATGAGCTGATTCCTCATCAGCCCCCTCCTTCGTAAGGAAAATAGCAAATTCCTCATAGGGCAGTGCAAAAAGTGGAAGTCTCTGCATAGCAAGAAGAAAAGACTTTCTAGCTCGGTTCTCGTCTCCAAGAGCAGCCCGAAGTTGAGCTAATCTCATTGACGGATACCAGGCCCCGGGATCGCCTTCCTCCACCCTCTCCAATACTCGCAATCGAAGATCCAAGGCTTCCTGCACAGTCATTCCTGCAATCGGCCCACAACGGGCAAGAAGGTCCTCAAGCACCGTGGCATTCCTAGCGCTCCACGGCGAAGCATCACAAGCTCGAACGGCCGCCGCAACGAGCTGAGCCGTGGTTTCGGCACCCTCTGGAGATGCGCTGCCCAGGCTCACCATATCCGAATGAAAAACATCCTTCTCAATTTTCCAATCTCTCAAGCAAAGCAGTGTCAGTGACAGGCAGAGAGCAATCTGAATCAATCCCATAACGGGGCCAAACCACGCTCTCGCCTGATTATCTTCTCTCCTTTGGAGACATGGGTTCGAAAGCATCCCGAGACAGGCCCCGGCAATCAGAACATTGGCCCCGAGATGCATGTTGAAATCAAAAAAAGAATGGATGATTTCGGCTAAGACCACGACGAGACACCCCACCAGCATTGCTCGAGAATCACTGAGACGAATACCATTCTCACCGCTGTCCAATGAAACGCGCGAGAAGCCTGTAACGCATTTCAAACCAGTTGAAAAATGAGCAGACAGAGTGGCTGTAACAAGGAGGAAGCCAATCAGCCCATACTCGGAAAGCAATTGAGCAAAATCATTGTGAGCAAGCAAGGATTCGTAGGGCATCATGAGTCGAGCGGACCACTGGAAACTGCCTGCGCCCATCCCGATAAACGGAGCCCTCCCGAAATCATGCGCCGCCGCCCGCCACAGATCCTCCCTGAAGGTGTCCATCCATACACCCTGAAGACGAGAGGCCACGCTTGCATTCGCAAGAAGCAAGCTAGTTAATGCGACCCCGAGAATCCCGATGACTCCCACCGCAATGCCCCCGGAGATCAATGCGGATCGGTTTCCCGATAAAAAAAGCATCACGAGGGAACAAAGACCGAAGAGTACGAATCCGATGACGAGGGAGACGGAACCTCCCCTGCTTAGACTAAGAAAGACCCCCATGGAAAAAAAGAGCCAGAAGTAGAGTAAGGCGCTTCGGGTTGTCCATCTCAAGCGCCCCCAGCAAGCCATGGAGAGTGAGAAAAGGGCGGCTGCACACAACAACCAGGCGAGATGGTTTTTGTTGGCATATGAGCCCACCGTTTGGTGGTAGCAGGCTTTTAACTCCGGAAGATACAAGGAAAGCAGTTGCCACGACGGATCGCAGTAAATCTGGTATATTTCCGCAATAGTTTGAAAAACCGCTGATACGCATATCAGAAAGATCAAGAGAAGGCGTGGCCCCTTGCTGACGAGGGAAACCGAGAGGATCATATATGTCAGAAACAGTCCGCCCATCCGCAACAACTCATAATTCCTGAGCCCTGGATTACCTCCCACCATGGTCCTTGGGATAAGATAAAGAGCTGCAATCATCATGAGAAGAGAGGCCTGCTCTGGAAGATGCGAACGATTCCTCAACGTTCCGGGAAGTGAAATAAATCCAGCCAGAAGGATCGGAATATAGCAGGCCAGCAAGGGGAACATCGGCCTCCCTCCCCCGCCGATCATCTCCATTCCGATTATCCCCAGAGCAAGTAGCATCGAGGCAAGCCAAGGAAGCGATAAAAGAACTGGTCTCATTCCTAGTACTCAATAATACCGGAAAGCGTGTCCTAAAGTCACGGGGAAGCCTCTTTCCCTTGAACCATGGGAAGCGAAAGGTTACCAATAACAACCTTTTTATGAGCAATAGTATTCTGGACCCGGACCGCACGGCGGCTGTCGAACTTAGCAACGACGAGATCGCGCGCTACTCGCGCCACCTCATTATGCCCGAGGTTACCCTCGAGGGGCAGAAGCGGATCAAGGCGGCCAGCATCCTCTGCATCGGAACCGGTGGACTTGGTTCCCCGATCGCTCTTTATCTTGCGGCAGCTGGCATCGGACGGATCGGCCTAGTTGATTTTGACACGGTCGATTTCTCCAACCTCCAGCGTCAGATCCTGCATGGCACGCGCGATGTCGGTCGCAAGAAAATCAACAGCGCCAGAGATACCATCAAGGAGATCAACCCAAACGTGCAAGTTGATCTGCACGACTGCTTCTTCACCTCCGAGAATGCCGCGCAGATCGTCGCTCCCTACGACATCGTGATCGATGGAACGGATAATTTTCCGACGCGTTACCTCTCCAACGACATCTGCGTCTTCCAGAAGAAGCCGAACATCTACGGATCCATCTTCCGGTTCGATGGTCAGTGCACTGTCTTCGCCCCCCATCTCGGAGGTCCCTGCTACCGCTGTCTCTATCCTGAACCACCACCACCGGGCATGGTCCCGAGCTGTGCCGAGGGGGGTGTTCTGGGCGTACTGCCCGGTATCATCGGCGTTATGCAGGCGATCGAAGCAATCAAGCTGATCGTCGGCATCGGCAATCCTCTGATCGGACGCCTTGTCCACTTCGATGCGCTGAAGATGAAGTTCCGTGAATTCAAGATCCGCAAGGATCCCAAGTGCCCGGTCTGCGGTGAGCATCCGACCATCACAGAGCTCATCGACTACGACACCTTCTGCGGCATCCCTCAAGCCGCAGCAGCCGAGGAAGCCGAGGCTCCCGTTCCCGAGATC
>Ga0114962_10003252_pt1 | contig 13216 bp, 13 predicted proteins | sample C_130820_MF_Meta_FD_87017 | JGI IMG/M metagenome (GOLD analysis project Ga0114962, IMG submission 87017) | Freshwater microbial communities from Lake Croche, Canada to study carbon cycling - C_130820_MF_MetaG | ecosystem: Environmental > Aquatic > Freshwater > Lake | place: Lake Croche, Canada... | reverse complement strand
GCTCCCGTATGCCCCTTGCTCCTCAATGCTATGACTCTCTTCCTCAGATCATCGCTATAGCTCTTCATCCACCACTTCTACCACAACTCAAAAAAAACGACAGATATATTAGAAAGTGCTCTAGATTGCCCTCGCGGGGTCGGATCTCCATCTTATAGAATAATTCTTCATGCGTTTTACGAATCTGACGAGGAGTGCCGGGATCGGTTCCAACTGTTACCGCCTCGATCTTCCGGAAGGGCCCGTGATCCTTGACTGTGGAATGGATCCCGAGCAAGTAGGCCATGACGCAACGCCACTGCTGGAGGATGTGCAGAATGGATCGATCCGCTCGACGCTCCTCACCCATGCCCATCAGGATCATGTCGGCTGCCTCCCATTGCTTCAGTCTCGTCAGCCCGGAATGCCCGTTCTCATGACCCCTGGCACCGCACGGATTGCCGATGTCATGCTCCACAACTCGGTGAATGTGATGAACCGCCAGCAGGAGGAACTGAAGCTTGTCGACTATCCCCTCTTCAGTCACCGCGCCATTGAAATGGCTTCACGCTTGTGGCGGCACTGCCCGTTGGAACGTCCTCTCTCTCTGGATGGGAATCGCATTGCGGAAGGGGCCTCATCGACAACCGTTACCTTACATGATGCGGGACATATCCTAGGCTCCACCGGCGTGATGATCTGCTCGGAGAGTAAGAAGTTCTTCTACACGGGCGACGTGAACTTTGAAGATCAGACCATCCAGACCGGAGCCCGCTTCCCCGAGGAACCGGTCGATGTCCTGCTCATGGAGACGACGCGGGGTAATGCCCCTGTTCCTGAAGGATTCACCAGAGCCAAAGAAGAAGTTCGTTTTGCAAAGGCGGTTGCCGCAGCTCTTGAAGAAGGGGCCAGCATAACCATCCCGGTATTCGCACTCGGAAAGACCCAGGAGGTCATGGCCCTGATCTGGCAGATGCAACGAGAGCGAGTCATTCCGCCCACCCCTCTCTATGTCGGAGGGCTCAGTAGCAAGATCACCGCAGTCTATGACACCATGTCCGCGCAAGTACCGAGACGCCTGCCAAATCTTCGACTCATGAGTGACGTCGCCCCGTATGTGGCGGGTGGAGCCGAGATTCAATCGCTCAACCCTCGCAAGAGAGCCATCTATGCCCTCAGTAGCGGCATGATGACCGAGAATACCCTCTCCAATGTCTTTGCCCGAAAAGTTTTGCCCGATTCTTCCCAGTATCTCTTTTTTGTCGGTTATGCAGATCCCAACTCACCCGCGGGACATGTCAGAAATGCTGAACCGGGGAGTGACGTCCAGCTTACCTCATTTGGAGCACCCGTTCCTTTCCACTGCCACAGGGAGGTCTTCACCTTTAGCGCCCATGCGCAGAGAGATCATCTTCTCTCCTATGCGATCAAGGTCAGACCGAAGACCATCCTTCTGGTCCACGGAGACGACCCGGCGATCGAATGGTTCAAGCGTGAGCTCTACACTGCGCTTCCCGAAACCAAAGTCATCGCCCCTCCCCCGGGTCAGACGATTGAGCTTTGAGGTGGGGAGAAGCGTCTACCTCAACGGCTTCGGGTAGAATTCACAGGGATAAAGGGATGTAGGGAAAGGGGAAATCATGGACCACAAGATACACAAAAGAGGGGCGGCTTTACAAAAAGAGTGGAAATTTCCATAGGAGCTCACTGACTCTTGAGATACTGACTCTTTAGAAAGTGCCTTTCTAACTTGTACCCAAAACGTGATCAAGACCTGCAAGGATCAGCTCTTTAAGAAAGGATTGTTGTTGAGCTGCCAGGACTTTAGCCCGATGAAGAATCTCCTCAGGGAGATCAATGGTTGTTTTCCTTCTGTATAGAACCCAACCATTGATATGGCCGTATAGCAAAATCCACTTATAAAAATCAGTTCCCTAAGAGTCCTATTTTCAGATCAGAGGCCACGGGATTGGAACCGAACCAGAGGCTAAGAAAGGCTTTCTGAAAATCGCGACCGGGGATGATCCCCTTCTGGACTCCCTGGTCGAGGACCACGGTATTCGTCCCAATGAACTCGACCTGCTCGACACCTTTGTTTTGCAATGGGCTGAACATGGCGATGAAGGCATCCCTATCGCGCTCATAGCCAGGGTAGGTATAGCTGACGCTCTGGGCAAACTGGGAGCCCCAGGCCTTCGCCACATCGGACTGCGAAACCGCTCTAAGGAAGGTGAAGTTAAACTGCATCGGCCCCTGAGACTCCATCATCGCGGCAGCGGAACGGATCGCCGCAGGCGTGTAGAGCGAGGCGACATAGATCTTGATCGGAATCATGAGCAGGGTGAAGGTCCGGAGACCTGCCCCGTTTAATAGAAGGGTTGTTCCCTCAACCTGACTCGTGGATGGAATACTTACCCCCTGGATCTCAAGAGCTCTAAGAGATTCCATCGGCAGGGTGCCCAAGAGTAACGCAATGACAATGTGGAATGCCTTTTTCATGGAACTGGACTCAGTCTGCCATGAGTTGTGAAAGAGGATGAGCTTTGAGAAAGCGATCAAAGAGCTAACTCAGGCTCCGTAGCTCTTGGTGAACTTTTTCTTTCCCTCGGAATCCTCGGCGGAAGCCTGTTCCTGCTTGGGAGACTCAGGTTGGGAAGTCTCTTCGACTGATGATGCAGCATGGCTATGGTCGCTGTGGTTGCAGTTCTCATCGTGAGCATGCTCATGGGTGGAGTGGGTGCCAACTCCTGAACCAGAGGCAACCTGCACGAAGGCCAACTGCAGCTCGGAGAGCACGCTCGTGAGGATTTTCTCCTCATCGTTATTCAGATTGCCACGGGTCTTCTCCTTGATGATCTCAAGGTGATCGATGAACATCCGCGCGGCCTCGAGGTTCACCTCGGCTTTACCTGTGGAGGGATGGGCCATCTGTCCGAGGCAGAGGGCGGCCTGCTGGGCGTTCATCATGACAAGTTCGATAAAGCGCTGGGTGAGATCGGCGGAGTTGGTGGATTGTTGGATTTCGGCCATGGAATTATAGGGAGTTAGGGGTTAGGAGATGGAAGGTTGAAGATGGGGAGCTGGGAACCAAGCAGGGCGGGAAACGGCGCGGTAGATCCTGCGAAGCAGGACCCTTTAGGCGACACTGCATGCCGGGAGGCAAGTGATGTCAAATGGGTAATGGAGATTATCACGGTGCCTTGGAGGGATTGTGGAGAGATTCGACTGACTTAGATTTCGGAGGGCCGACGACAACCTCGACGCTCTTGGCATCGCGGAAGTATTTATTGGCGACGCGTTTGATATCCTCAAGGGTCACTTTTTCGATCTCAGCCTTGCGAACCTTATCATGATCGTAGCCGAGTCCGAGGAGTTCGTTAGTAGCGCACATCCCTGCAAGCGCAGCACTTGACTGGTTCCGGATCGCCTCGGCCCCGAAAAGCTTGGCCTTGGCCCGGTCAAGCTCAACTTGGGTGAGGCCTTCGCTTGCGAGTTTGTCGATCTCATCGTTGAACTCATGCTTGGCGAGATCGACCTTCTTAGGATCGGTACCGAGATAAAAGACAAAGGCTCCGGGTGCCAGGCCGGTGGAGTTCGATGCTCCTACGAAATAAGCGAGCCCGAGCTTTTCGCGGATGCGAACAAAGAATCGGGAGCCAAGATCGCTGGAAGCCTCCTCAATCAACTCGAGTGCCGGACGATCCGCAGCATCGATGGTCGTCCCGAGGAAACCCTTCATGATCACAGACTGTTGTTTCTGGCGCTCAGCAAAGGTTTCGATCGACTCGGCTACGGGTGATGAAACGGGAGGTTTGGTGAGAGCAAGCTCACCTGAAGGGAGCGTCCCGAAATCCGTTTTCGCCAGAGCCAGCACCTCATCAGGCTTCACCGCTCCGAAGATGGTGAGGACACCATTCTTACCCACAACGAGTCTGTCACGATAAGCCTTCAGATCCGTAGAAGTCAGCTTGGGGAGGGTTTCCGGGGAACCCGTCGTCCGCAAGGCATAGGGATGATTTCCGTAAAGACGAGGCTTGAGAAGATTGCGAGCCGTGGTGGTGATCTGATCATCCTCTGCCTTGATCGCCGCTAGCTGGGAATCCTTCTCCCGAGCAACCTCATCCTCAGGGAAGGTGGCATTGAGCAGGACATCGGAAAGAATCTGCATCCCGAGCGAAACATCATCCTTCATCACCTCAACGGCGACCGAGAAGCTGTTGTTCCCCGAGGAGGCACCGATCGATCCTCCAACATGTTCCACGGACTCTGCGATCTGTTGGGCAGTGCGGGTCTTGGTTCCTTTTACAATGGTGCTGGCCACAAGCTGGGAGACGCCGTTCTTTTCCGGAGTTTCAGCCAAGAGACCTCCACGGAAGGCGGCGATGATGGAAACCAAGGGGAGTCGGTTATCCTGATGGATCAAGACACGGAGACCGTTGGGAAGCACTTCTTTGATTATTTCAGACTCGGCGGGCTTGGCGGTGATCCCCTCGCCTGATTTCGCTTGGTTGATCGGATCGAGTGAAGTGACGGTGAGCCCCTCGGGCTTGAGGTATAACGATGCCACGCGACGGACATCTTCGGATGTGACCTTCTCGATCGACTCAAGGTATCGCTTGCCGTACTCCGCATTGCCGGTCATGAGCCATCCGTTCCCATAGTCCGAAGCGCGACCTCTCATCGTGGTCAACCCATGGTAATGGTCGGAGAGAAGTCCTTTTTTGGCCTTGGCCAGATTCTCCGGCGTAATGCCGTCGCGGACGACTTTTTCGACCTGGGCAAGGATCTCCTTTTCGGCGGCATCTCGCTTTTCAGGATCTGTTATCGCTCCGACATAGATCAGTCCTTCTTTCGGAGTTAGGGTGTACAGTCCGGCTCCGACCTGGTGAACAAGACCCTTTTTCTCGCGAACCTCGGTGTTAAGCATGGAACTGGTCCCTGCTCCAAGCACGGCTGAGAGAACCTCCACGGCAGGAGCATCGGGACTCGTGGCACCGGGAGCACGCCAGGCAATATTCATGCGACTGAGATCCGTGGGGAAGGTGTCGCGGGCCTCTTGTTTGCCGAGTTGAGGCGGTTCCTCGGCAATCGTTACCGGCTCGATGGGTATACGGGGATACTTCTCAAAGCAGTTTCCCAATTGATCGCGGATTTCGGAGGCATTCACATCACCGACTACGACAAAGCAGAGATTATTCGGAACGTAGCGCCGCTTGTAGTAATCAAGGACATCCTGCCGATTGAGCTTGTTATAGATATCGAGATGTCCGATCACCGGCTCCTTAAACGGGCTTCTGTGGAAGGCCGTGCGGAAGAGCAGGAGCGAGGCCGTGCGATCGGGATTGTCATAGCCCATCGCAAATTCACGCCGGATGACCTCCTGTTCCTTGTTGTACTCATCTTCGGGCAGCGTGGCGTTCATCATCGCATCGGCGAGGATGTCCACTGCCTTCGCTGCCCCCTTCGCAGGGACGTCGATCCAGTAAACAGTACGGTCGTAGGATGTGTAGGCATTGATATACCCACCCTGGTCCTGAACCTGGCTTGCGATCACACCGGGCGCACGGGAGGTCGTTCCCTTGAAAAGCATATGCTCCAGGATATGAGAGAGGCCGGCCCCCAAGAGCTTTCCTTCGTGGATGGAGCCGGTATTGCACCAGGCCTGCACGCTGGCAACGGGAGCCCCTTTGTTCTCCTCGACGATCAAAGTCAAACCATTAGGGAAGGTGAAGACCTGCGGCTTGACGGAAAACGAAGGGCCGGCTTTTGCAAGAGTCTCGATAGCCGGTGAAACATTCCCCTCACCTTGATTGGAAGAGCCATGCTTATTGGATTTTTCAGGAGAGGCAGTAAGAGAATGTTGAGCAAGGATGGTCATGAGCAGAAGGAGTGGTTTCATTTTGAAAAAAGCGACCGCTGATCGACCGAAACCGAATCAGCACCTGGAACCCGTGGAGGGAGAAACGGGACAACAAAGGCCTCGTGAAAATCAAACCCACGCTCAAAATCATCGATGCGGTCGTTCTCCGTGCGGCCAAAGGCTCCCTCCTCAACAAGGCTGAAAACCATCTCTCCGATGTCGCGGCAGGATCGAATCCCCCAATAGTGCAGAACCGTCGGGGCCATGGGACCGAATTCCCTCAGAGCCATGCGCATAAAACCCTCAAGGAGCTCTGCCGCGGAAACATGAGAGGAAACGGGCTGTTGTTTCGCCTTGGAGCGTTTCTTAAGAGTGGCTTCCAGCGACTCGCGCAGGAACTGGTATCCTTCGGGGCGGTACGTCTCCTTTTTGGCAACAGCTAGAGCGACGGCCTCGTTAAATCCTGAAACTTTCATGAAATGATTCGGTGGGGTCAGTGGGTGGAACCGGAGTAAGAAGCTGTTTGATCGGGAAGCATGCCATTCATGCGCAGATGTCTGATCCCTGCTCCCATGAGCAAGGCCGCCAAAATGAAAATCATCACCGTCTGCTCCTGTCGTGTCAGATTCAACATCACAATACGATAATGCGGACGAGCAAAGGTGCAAGCGTCAGGAGTCGGTCCCATTTCTTTTACCAGCTGTTTCTTTAAGGAATTGCGGCTGAGTTCCCATTTACCATCCTCTGCTTTCGATCGCATCGAGATAACGGCCTACCGGGCCTTTCCGAGTCGTAGATTCGGATGATTTAAGATACTGATCAAAGAGTCCGCTGCTGACGGGTAATTTCGCTGCCTCATACCAGTCGAGATAGCCATCGATGGCTTGAGATTGTCTGAGAATATCCGCTCGAAGCAGTTTTAGGGCAGATAGTCGTTCGCGGAGTTTCTTGTCCGGGAGACTTCTGCCTGATTTCAGGAGATCAATTGTCCCCTCGATGAGGGGAGCAACCAGGGGATTTGACTGCTGACGCAGAGCACTCAGTTTTGAGCAGATTCCCTGGGAGGTAAAATCCCATCCTTGCTGCTTGCAAATTTTTTGGAACAAGGAGGCATCCATAGGAATCGCTTTCACAACGTTATCATACTTACGAAGGCTCCCTGAGGGGGTTAGCTGTTCAATAGTACTTTTTACTTCATGGGAAGAAGCAGCCATCAGTAAAAGCCACCTCCTCTCAACCTTCTGCATCGGCCAATCAGACGGCCAGATCGGTAATGAGGACAATGAGCAATGCTGGTCGTTGGAAGAGTCAGGTCGGATCCATTTTCTGAATATGGAGGCACCCTCCCCATTCAGTCCTGACTGTAGAAGGTATGCCGCCCTCGCATTATAATTATCTTGCAGAAGGTGGTTGTCATCATCAGGAGGCTTCTCAAGCAAAAAAGCCTCGATTCCAGGTGGCGGCCCTCCTTCCAAGTAGGGAGCCGGGATGGTTTTTCGAGAGATGCCATCCAGGCAAAGGTAGGCCAAACCATGAGAAAACCATGAGGGAATCTTTGGAATGGAGGAACCAACTTGGAGGGCTTTCCCACCGTAGTACTCTCGAAGAATCATTGAGGAGACAAGTAGGATCCCGGATTGGGTTCCTGCACTCGCAACGTCTTGCGTCAAAAGATCAACTTGAATCTTTGGGCGCCCTCCTTCCAAAGCATCTACCCTGAGAACTGGCAACCCACGTTCCGAGGACTCATGGCCATGCAGCACGACCACGACCGGAGGGTAATCCTGCGCCTCAAAGCCGGTGAGTTCGTAAAAACGCTTTTCCACTCCACTCATCAAGCGCTCGTTGCTTCGTGAATGCATTTGATCATTTATATGAAGAGTGAAGATCCCTTGGGGTGTGGTGATTCCAGGCGCTTTGGCAACGGCATTCTGAACACCAGACGGAATGGCATTCCATGCCACGAGAAGGAGCAGGAACCGGACACAGGCACCGCCTCCGCTCATTTGATTCGATGGGTTACGGACGTGCAATCAAGTCGAGATAGCCGGAACGAATCCGCAATGTCTCCGCCATTTTTAACACCTGCAACTCCTTGGAAAAAGGGGTGGAACAGGATCTTATCAATGGGGTGATCAGTGACAAAAGAGCACCCTTCAAGGGAAGCAATCCGATACTTGCCGACTCGGGGATCAAATTCCACTGGCCGGAGGAACCGGAGAGTCTGAATGATTCTGAAAGGTAGAGGGGATAAGCGAATGAGTTGATGATCACTGAATAAGTAAAGCCACCATTGGAAAGAATCACCGAACTATTCACCCACTCCGGCATCGGTAGGACACCAAAGAGGGGAGCCCAACTGATTTTACCCGCCTGAGCGAGGGCCTGATTGATGAGCGGTTGTGAGAGCGTCACCGGCACTCCCCTTGTCCCCAGGATATTTTGCTGGAGATTGGTAGAGGCATTGGGAATAGGCCGGGAGTCGGGAATCGGAGCTTTTGGATTCATCAGGGCGAGCACAACCGCGACACCAATGGCAACCGACAGGAGATAACGAAAGATTCCCCAGAAATGGGAAAACAAGGAACGTTCCCCCTTCGGGTCTATGGGGGCTGCATAAGATCGTTGCAACCGGCTGGCTGCGAGAGTCACCGAGGTGGGAAGGGGCGCATTCCCCTCACCTTGAGGATGTCTTGACAGGATCGCTCCGCAATGACTGCAATAAACCAACGAGGAGGAGTTATCCTGATCGCAGGAGGAGCAGCGGATGAGGCTCATGATTTCTTGGGGGAGGACTTTCTTTCCTTGCGGGAGTCAGGTGAGGAGGTTTTTTTTGGTACCGTCTTGGGCGTGGGCGTGGGCGTTGACATGTCCGCTTTATGTGTCTTATCGCTCTGGGATGATCCTGAAGAGCTTTCCGATGGCTTTGAAGACGTTGATTCACTTTTTGAATCACTTTTCGCTGCGCTCTTATATCCCTCGCTTCGATAATCCGTGATGTAGAATCCTGATCCCTTGAAAATCAACCCCGCCCCCGCGCCGATCAGTCGCTTTACCTTCCCCTTGCCCCACGTCTTCATGCGGCACTTGTCCTTGGGACAAGTTTTATAAGCATCATCCTTCATTGACTGGAAGGCCTCAAAGGTCTTTTTACACTTGCAGCATTCGTATTCGTAAGTCGGCATGGCTTGATACTATTTAAGTAATGGTTCTGGCAACTGGGTTCCCTAGAGCAACTCGGCGATCTGGACGGCATTAAGGGCCGCCCCCTTCAAGAGCTGATCGCCACTCACCCAGAATGTCAGCGCATTCGGCAGGGCGCAATCAAGACGAAGCCTTCCCACGCGGCAGTCATCTTCCCCGCTGCATTCGATCGGCATTGGGTAGATCGCCTTGGAGGGATCGTCATGCAGAATGAGACCCGGCGCAGCCATGAGAACTTCCCTCGCCTTCTCAAGAGAGACAGCTTTCTCGAATTCCGCGGTCACCGCCACGGAATGGGCACGATAGACAGGAACCCGGACACAGGTCACCGAAGCAGTGAAGTCAGGGAGATGCATGATCCTGCGGCCCTCGTTCTGCATCTTCATCTCTTCGCGCGTGTATCCGTCCTCCAGAAAGGAATCGACATGAGGGAGAACATTGAAGGCAATCTGGTGGGGATAGACCTCCTTGGCAACGGGCTTCCCTGCAGCGATCGCCTCGACCTGATCGCGCAGTTCTTCGATGGCACGGGCTCCCGTACCGGAGACGGCCTGATAGCTCGAGGCAACGATCCGTTTGAGTCCAAAAGCTACGTGCAGGGGATAAAGTGCCATCAACGTGATGGCCGTGGTGCAGTTAGGATTAGCCAGAATCCCTTTGTGAGATGCGGCATCGGCGGCATTAATTTCCGGAACGACCAAGGGGACCTCAGAATCCATCCGGAAAGCAGAGGAATTATCAATGACGATGGCACCGGCCTTCACGGCATGAGGCGCGAATTCCTTGGAAATTCCTCCACCCGCACTGAAGAGCGCGACATCGATTCCCTCGAAACTCTTTTCGGTGAGCGGTTCCATCACGATTTTTTGATCCCGGAACTCCAGAATCTTTCCGGCGGAACGGGGGGATGCAAGGAGACGAAGGGAGACGACGGGATAATTACGCCTCTCCAAAACCCTCATCATCTCAATGCCAACGGCACCGGTGGCCCCGACGATGGCGATGTGTTTGGGAGAAGGGGAATTATTACCTTGGTCTTTCGTGCTCATGATGTGTGGTAAAAATTGCCTTTAGCAGGCTCTCTCTGCAAGCATCCAGAAAAGGGAATCCATGATATCAACCTCGCTCAAGGAAAACGATCCGCTTCAATCAATCGTTATTGAGATCAATCATCAGACTCTCAAGCTCCTCAACGGTGAGCATCTTGCCGCGTCCTATTTCATTTCCAGTTCACGCTTTGGCCTGGGAAGCGAGGAAGGAAGCTTCCGCACACCCACCGGAGGTTTCCGGATCTGCGAAAAGATCGGCGACAATGTTCCTGTCTGGATGACTTTCAAAGGGCGTGTCCCAACAGGCGTCATTGTGCCGCCAGGCGGAGATGATGATCATGTGCTGACCCGTATCCTTTGGCTGGAGGGAGTGGACAATGAGAACAGGAACACCAAGGATCGCTATATCTACATCCACGGCACCAACCAGGAAGACCTGATCGGGACACCTGCAAGCCATGGTTGTATCCGGATGAAGAACCATGAAATGATCGATTTATTCGACCGGGTCGCCATCGGAACAGACGTCCAGATCAAGCCCTAATTACAGCCGGGGTTATGCAAAGAAAGAATTCATGGGAAATTTGCTTTGTCGGATCGGGACAAGTCCGTAAAATCATTGTTTAGCAACCAGCTTAGAAAGGAGGCGAAATTTATCATGACCATCACCAAGATCGCAGCAGTTGTCGCTCTCGCGGCAGCTACTCTCACCCTCGGCGCCTGTGCGCAGAAGCAGGCACCTGCTCCCGCCACTGTCGGCAAGAGCAAGTAATTGTAGCAGGGGGGAGGTTGTCCGGTTTCCGGATGATCCAATCTCATTTAAAAAGCCGGGCCGATTTTTCGGTCCGGCTTTTTTTATTACCGGTTGGCTTTTGTACCGAACGAGACTTTCAAAAAAAGCTCTCAAGTTCCTTCTCATAAGGTTGACGTGACCTCGGTGATTTGAGCCAGGTGGTGCCTGCCTGATCAGTCGTGCTGGTCAGGCGGTTCATGGCATCATAGATGCTGGAGCTCGTTTTACCATCGGGACGGGTTGAGGAGACCAGATTCACTGAGGGAGCTACTCATGGGACAAACTCACCCCCGCTAACCCAGATCCCTTTCATCTTCCATGTTGAGGAGAAACGGATGATGTCGGCTGATTTACCATGAGCCAGGGAACCAACGGATTGCTCCAGACCGAGGGTTTTTGCGGGAACCAACGTCGCCATCGCCACCGCCTCCTCAAGAGGAACTCCCACTTCTGCCACCATTCTCCTGATTCCATCGAAGAGGGTTGCGGTACTTCCGGCAAGACAGCGAGCACTTCCTTCCCCTGTTCCTGTCACCGTCCATGCTCCCTTTTCCTCAACGATGCAGGCTAGTTCGCCGAGACGGAAGCCATCCCCTTCCCTGAGACCCGCACCGGCAGTGGCATCTGATATCAGGGCTATTTCTTTCCATCCTTTGGCAAGCCATGCCTCACGAAGCAACTCCATGGGGACATGCACCCCATCCGCAATCAATTCACACACGACGCCGGGAGTCTCCAAGGCGGCTTCGGCCAACCCGCGTCTCGGATCAAGCGCCGTCTTTCGCAAGGAGGACATCGCGTTGTGAAGGTGAGTCACCTGGGAGATTCCCCTATGGAACCCCGCTAAGGCCTCCTCCTCCGTGGCATCTGAGTGACCCGCGCTGGCCGCAATCCCATGCCTGCAAAGTTCACGTACCAGATCCAAGGCTCCTGGCAGTTCCGGGGCAATGGTCATGCGCCGGATCACGTCTGCATAGTTAAGAAGCCGGGAGGTCTCTTCCACGGAAGGATAACGAAGCATCTCGGCCCGATGAGCACCCCGTCGATAGGGCGAGAAGTAAGGGCCCTCCAGATGGACTCCGATCAGCCTTGATACCGCGATCGCGTCAGCTGACCGATAGAACTTCGCGCACTCCAACACAGCCTGCATCTCAGGAAGAGTTGCAGCCACCGTCGTCAACACAACCGAGGTGGTCCCACGTGAGAGATGATATCGAAGAATTTTATCAAAGGACTCTGGGGTCGCCTCCATGGCATCGTGTCCCACTGCGCCATGGCAATGGATGTCCATCAGACCCGGGGCCAGATAATCCTCGTCACAATCAATCACATGAACGCCATCAAAACCATGAAGCAGAGAGTTCTTGGTGATTACCTCGGCAATCACTCCATTCTCGACAAGCAAAGAACCGAACACAATCCCCTCGCCCGGAGGAAGAATGATCCGCGCTTTGGTGAAGAGTGTTTTCATATCATGAATTGATTCATTCCTGACAATACAACAGCTTCATCACTAGATTAAGAGAGGATTTGGATATGGTGTCGCGTCTCCAAAGGATCCTCTCCTCCCGAAGGGACGAATAAACTGTCAGCATGCTCTGCTACCTCCTGAAACGCTAAATCGAGAACAGAGACCCCAACCTTGATCCCAAACTCGTCGTTGCCATGGTTGCCGTGATCTCTTGTAAAAACGCGCGGGATTACTTCCCTTTATGAATGATAACGATAAGCCTTTCCTGATGAAAATATCTGAGCCCCCGACAAGTCGCTATCGTTGGGTCATTTGCTTTCTGCTCTTCGCGGCCACGACGATCAATTATATTGATCGTCAGATTCTTTCCCTGCTCAAACCGATGCTGGATGACGTGTTCGGCTGGTCCAGCACTCAATTCGGAGCAATTAACTCAGCCTTTCAGGCATCCTACGCATTAAGTCTCCTGTTTTTCGGATGGTTTGTGGATCGGTATGGAACCAAGATCGGGTACACCCTCTCGATCGGTCTCTGGAGTCTTGCCGCAATGGGCCACGCCCTGGTGAACTCAATCTCCGGTTTCTTCGGAGCACGCATCGCTCTCGGAATCGGAGAGGGTGGCAATTTCCCTTCGGCCATCAAGGCCACGGCTCAATGGTTCCCCAGAAACGAGCGAGCCTTAGCGACGAGTCTTCTGAATTCGGGTGCCAATGCCGGGGCCATGATCGCCCCTGCAATCGTCCCCGCAATCGCCTTGTCGCTAGGATGGCACTGGCCCTTTCTAATCGCAGGCTTTGCCGGCCTCGTCTGGATAGCGATCTGGTGGCCTCTTTTTTCGGATCCCGCAGAATCGAGGAGAG
>Ga0114962_10003248_pt1 | contig 13231 bp, 17 predicted proteins | sample C_130820_MF_Meta_FD_87017 | JGI IMG/M metagenome (GOLD analysis project Ga0114962, IMG submission 87017) | Freshwater microbial communities from Lake Croche, Canada to study carbon cycling - C_130820_MF_MetaG | ecosystem: Environmental > Aquatic > Freshwater > Lake | place: Lake Croche, Canada... | reverse complement strand
GTCTATTTTCACCCATATAAGTCATTGATTTATATGGGTATTTCAGAAACCTAGTTTTCTGTTAATCCGTAGGTCCCTGGTTCGAGCCCAGGTTGAGGAGCCAACTCTAAAAGCATTGAATTTTTCAGTGCTTTTTTGATTTTTAACTCCTACACCAACAGGTTGAACGTCCTTTTTTAACTTCGGCGATTGGAAACTACCCAAACTGGCCCCAGATTCTTGTTAGCCTTTTTGAACAAGCGTCAATCGGTCTGCGAGATCGATTTCGAGATCATCGTCCATTTCAATAGCCAATTGAGTGCACACTGCGCGACACAAGGTTGCGACTCTTTCACTTTGAACTTGGTAATAAATTTGCGCGCCATCTCTTCGTCGCGACAGCACACCACTACGATGAAGTGTTGCTAGGTGCTGGGACATATTAGGCTGCGTAGTATTGATCAAAGCCAAAAGTTCGGACACGTTTTTTTCCTTCTCGCAAACCGCGCTAATAATTTTCAAGCGCATGGGCGTTGCAAGCAGCGCAAATAATTGGGCAGCTGACTCAAAAACGCGATCCTGACTGCTGAAATCTTCCATTTATTCTTATGCTTGGTTTATTGAACGTGTCACAATTTTAGATGTACAGCCACCCAGCAATACAGACCCAAGGGACATTACATCCTCATGAGACATTTCGCCAGGAATGACTTGCAACAGGCGGCCAGAGGCCAACACCACACAAGTCAATGGAACTATTAATCGCGTAGTAAATCGCCTGCGAAATTCTGTATCAATGAGCGCTACGGGAAAACTAAACTGATTGGACTGCATGTATGCTTTTACCCTGGCTTCATTCTTTTCGGTAGTCAACCCAATAATGCGGATATTTTGACCTAACGTGACTTGATAAAGCTGTTCAATATGTGCATTTTGGCGTTTGCAATAGGGGCACCAGGTTTCCCAAAAGACAACTACCACCGGCACATTGGCCAAGTCAGCAGCCAGCAGAGTGCTACCGTTAAGTAGCTTTAGCTCGGGCCAGCCAATAATCGAACCCTTTTTCTCATCAAGGGATCGAGCCTGGGTCAAGCTTGCTAGCACCGATGCAACTGCACTTACGAGCGCTTGCCTACGCGAAATTAAAGATAGTGCGGGCAATTGCTGGATCATGGTTCACCTTGCTGCTCCATCAACAAGTAGGTGTTGTAGGCATTCATGCGATTTGCTACGCGGAAAAGTGGTAAAGCCTCAAAGCGAGACCAATCGGCCTTGTCATAAGCTTCTTCAAACGGCTCTATATTTTTGGCTGCAAACCCCATAGTTTTACGTAAGTGCAGCAAATAGTCTCGCGTTAGAGTCATATCTGCCATGGGATCCGTTGAGGCAGGGCCATGTCCCGGCACCACAAATTTTGGTTGATAGTCCATAAGGCGATTTAACGACTGAATCCATAGTCTGCTATCGGCCTGCCCTACAAACGGAATACGCCCCTGAAAAAACAGGTCGCCAGAAAAAAGTACGCCTATTTGACGCACATACACCACAACGTCTTCAGCTGTGTGCGCAGGGCCCACATGCCCAATAACAAAATCAAAGCCGCCAACATGAATCTGAGTCTCCCGACCTTCAAGCCAGCGATCTGCTGGGACCAGGCGCGTTTGTGCATTCACCCACGGCGCCAACTCAAGGCGGCTAGCCTCTAGGCGCCTTTGGGCTGTTTCCGAATTCAGGTACTCGCGTGCAGACGCGTGGGCAAGTATCTTCGCTCCAGCGGCGGCAAAACTTTGTAGTCCATAAATGTGATCTGCGTGGTAGTGGGTAACGATGACATAACGCACTGGCTGGGACGTATGGCGTTTAATCTCGACCAATAGCTGGCGAGCCAACTCCGGCGAGCCTAAAGCATCCACAACAACCACGCCATCATCGGTAACAACAAATCCGGCGTTCGAGATGAAATTGCGGTTCGCAGTGCTTCCTAAGGATGCATTGCCTTGGACAAACCACGTACGCTCTGCAACTTGTGTCGCATGAAGTGAAGACTCTTCAGCCTGGGCCGTTAACCCAAGTCCCATGGTCAAAAAACACAATGACGCTAAAAGGAACCGATACTTTATAACCATTGCTAATTTCCGGCAAGTGTCTCTGTGCTGAGAGGTTGGTAGTGTTTTCGATCAGCAAGCACGTAGGCAATCCACATCGCGGGTAACGTAACAAGGCCTACATAGGTGAACACCGCGGGTCTGAAAACCCGCTCGATGTGCATGTCCAACCGCAAACTATCCGTTAATCCAATTAACGCTTCGCCCAAGAAATCAGAGTGCACCATCATTTCCTGAATACAAGATGTCGAATTGCACCCAGAGACGCCCAAGCAATTGCAAGAAGCATGTGTGCCTTCAGGGTCGAATGTATGCGTAACCTTGGTGCTGTAGTTTGGAAATGCGTACGACACCAGAGGGTGTGAAATCCGCCTCTTGGAGGAACTGTTCACTCTTGAGGTTACGGGTTTTTAGGGTGATCTCACAGACCTCAAAATTCACACCACGGCTTTTGAGTGCCGATATAGGCCCAGCATACAGGCTGCCGTTTTTGTCTTTCGCACCTTCCATCAGAAAATCAACGCCATTGCCGTGGGCTACCACAGTAATTTTGGCAGTCGGGTCGGTATCCAAATGGTTGCGAACATTACGCAACCCGCCCAAAGCCTGAGCTTCCGCATCACTAATGTGGTACACCACCTTATCTTGAGACCAAACCAGGCCACCAGCCAAAAGCGCAAGACTGAGGGTGAAGACTTTCAGAAATTTCATGGTGCGCTCCAACTAAAAGTGAATCAAAAATCAATTGCGTCGGCGATCGCGCGCAATCCCGCCAATGCGCAATCATCGTCGGCTTCTCCGCCGGGCGCGCCAGAAACTCCGATACCACCTAACAAACTTCCTGCTGCCTCAATGACTTGACCACCACCGATAGCCAGCACATGCGGATTGCCACGCATCCCACTCATGGATTTTCCAGCCTGGGTTTCCATAGCCAAGGACGCCGTAGTCATTTTGAAGCTTGAAGCGGTCCAAGCCTTTTGAGTGGCGAATTCAACGGTGTGCGGACCGGCAAAGCGGTCGCGCACAAAATATTGCAATACACCAAAGCGATCCACAACAGCGACTGACACTTGGAAGCCAGCTTGACGGCAATGCGCCATTGCAGCCCTAGCAGCCGTTGCCGCAACCTCTGGAGTAAGCAACCTGACCGAAAACGTCCCCTCTTCTGCCGCAAGACTTAGTGGAGTGAATGAGAACGTCCACATTGCGACCACGCACCCCAGTAACCATGGTCGATAAAATTTGAGTACGCGCGATTTCATAGGTCAGCAATGCCTTTGTTGCCGGACATTCCAAGAAGTGTTGGTGTATTTATCTTGCGCGGCTTCACATGGCCGTCAGGTTGCGATTTCAGCCATGTTTCCACTACGTCCCATATCGGTTTGTTTCCAGGGGCATTACGTGCGGCCTCTGCTACTGGCGCCCAACCAGCTACCTTGTATATGCGAGTGGCATCCAATGGTTTGCCACCAAGGCTCAAGCGCGAGATTCGCTGCCCCATCTTTTGCGCGGGCTCACAAGTGTAGGATAAGCCACCTACTCGGACCATGTCTCCACCCTGTTGGTAATAAGGGTCCGGGTTAAACAGGTTGTCGGCAACGTCTTCCAAAATGCCCTTAATCGCTTCGCCGCTCATTTCAGTAAGAGTCGCATGGGGGTACGTGATGGCTAGTTGGTCCATCATCAGTTCGCGAGTGATCGTATCTCCGGGCAACAGGGTGGTCCCCCAGCGAAATCCGGGACTGAGCGCTATGTCGGCACCCTGCACTTCTATTAGTGCATCACAAACTAGCTGATCCCAACTACCATTGAAATTTCCCCGCCGGTATAACAAACCATCGGTAACGGCTAATTTTTCCGCAAGTTTGGACGCATAGGGTTGACGTACTCTTTCGATCAAAGAAGCCATTGCCGGATCAGCCTTGATCTGGTTAGAAAACACGGGTAAGAGACGGTATCGAAAGTCAGTAACACCTGAACTGCCGACCTGAAAGTCCATCACACCCAAAAATTTACCATTGCTACCCGCATTGGTGACTAAAGTTTTCCCACCGGCATTAGACACAGGTATTGCCACTGGTACACCATCATGAGTGTGACCACCAAAAATCGCGTCCAAGCCACGCACCCGTGCGGCCATTTTCAAATCCACATCCATACCATTGTGCGAAAGCACAACAACCACTTTGGCACCTTTGCTGCGGACTTCATCCACCATTTTTTGTAGGTTGTCGTCTTGGATACCAAAGCTCCAATCAGCCACCATATAGCGAGGGTTTGCAATGGGAGTGTAAGGAAATGCTTGCCCGATGATGGCAACAGGGACGCCATTTATTTCGCGTAGCACATAGGGTTTAAAGACGGGATCGCCAAAGTCGGTGGTTTTGACATTTTGGGCAATGAAGTCAATCTTGCCCGCAAAGTCTTTTTCAACAATCTCTTTTACGCGTTCCATGCCATAAGTAAATTCCCAATGGCCTGTCATAACATCCACGCCAAGCAGTTTGCAGGCATCCACCATATCTTGAGCTTGGGTCCATAGCGAAGTTGCCGACCCTTGCCAGGTATCGCCGCCATCTAATAACAATGCGCCAGGCCGGCTACCTTTTAGCTGCTTAACTAGCGTGGCCAGGTGCGCAAACCCACCCACCTTACCAAAGGAACGCGCAGCCTGCTCAAAGTCGATATAGGTAAATGCATGTGCCTGCGCACTACCTGGCGTGATGTCAAGCGCTTTAAGTAGGTGATGACCTACCAGATGTGGCAAATTACCCTGCATACCTGCCAGGCCCATGTTCAAACTGGGCTCACGGAAGTGAATGGGCATCAGTTGCGCATGGCAGTCCGTCATGTGCAATAGGGACACATTGCCAAACGGCGCTATGTCGTACAGTCCTTGCTGGGCAACCGCGGCATCTGCATCTGCAAATATGCCAAGGTTCAGACCCGCGGCAGAAGCTGCGCCCAGGACCTGCAAAAACTCCCGCTTTGACAGATTCATAAGCTCGCGGTTTAACGATTTACAGGGGATTTAGGGTCTAACAAGAGCGCCATTAAATGCTTCATCTGCATCTCATCAAGCAACCCTGCATGTCCAAAACGTGGCATGCCCGAGCATGCGTTGTACGACTTGGCGTTGTAAATTTTGGTCCACGTGTACTCCACTATGGGGCGGGACTCTTGGCTCTCCGGATCGAGGACGCCACGGTCTTTCCCGTAGTGATAAAGGCTAGGGCCTATGGTGCCGTAAGACACTTCTTCCTTCGTTACTTGGTGGCAGTTCAAGCAGTTGCCTCCATTATCTTTAGGCAATGCTGTTTTATCTGACCAGGTCATACCTCGCCCATTTTGGGCCAGCTTCTCGCCTTCTCGCCAGTCACCAGTAAATTTCCCATCCGACGGCATCCGCACACCTTGCAAGGCAGCTTGTTGAATGGCCTCGGTAACCGCATCAGGAAGGCTTTTGCCCTGTGCTTCGGAGCATGCCGCATTCGCTTGATCTTGAATGAGTCGGTCAGTCTTTGCGATACCCTCGTCGCGGAAAGAACCAGCCATCATCTGATTCATCAAAGCAGCATAGTCTGCCTTAGGAGGCATAGATGTACAACTTGCTGCAAGAGCAGTGACTACGGTCAGCGCGAGAGTTTTAACCATTTTCATAACTTCTCCTTCAGCGTTTGAGGGCCGGTGCTACTGACTGGGCACCTTTTGCATTGACGCCCATGTACACACCCAAAGCAATAGTCACATCCGAGGCATAGCCTGGGTACGGGAAGCGTTGTTGTCGGTAGCAATCGTTCAGGCGACGCTGCATGCTCCACATCTCGCCGCTACTTACACGGTAAGCTGGCCAAGCGGCAAAGCCTACCCCATCGCCCGGATTTTTCGTCAGTTCGGGAAGGTCTTGCAAACGAATTCGCTTGCCCGCTTGCCCATGGCACGATGCACACGAAAAGTCATAAGGGCCAGCACGATAAAAGAATGCGCGCTTACCTAACTCGTAGTTGATCTGCTCCTGGACATGAGCTTGCGGTAAATTGAAACGCATTCCTCTGGACTCGGCAGAAATCCATGCCGTCAAACCTTCCAAATTGATTTGCTCGCCCTTGCCAAATGGGGTTGCCGCGATCGCTTTCGCATCAAAACCTTGAAGCGCTTCCATACAAGTAAGTAAGCGCGACTCCAAGTCCTGCACTTTACCGGTGTCAGCAAACCATCGGGGTAACTCCACAAAAGCCCCTTTCACAACACCTGGGCCTTTTCCCAAATTACATTGCTCCAATGATGCATTTTTGGGGCCGCGCTTCATCTTCCACAGGTCCTCGCCGCGAGCCTCAAAAAGTTCTGCAGGATTTCCATCAGCCAGCATTGCACGGTATTCCGCTATAGCGTCAGTAGCTGACTTTTGCTGCGACAGTGCAGCGGTACTCAAAATGGCCAATATAAGTGGAACAGAAATTTTTAGCATAGTGTCACCCTCCATCAGGACACGGTGGCTTCGTCAGATCGCTTTTCGCCCTTGTTGTCTGTCCAAGAGATAGTGATCTTGTCACCCGCTTTTGCGCCTTTTACGCTGAACTGCAAATAGGGATTTTTGGCAACGGAGGGGCCCCAATGCGCCGTCATCACGTTTTTGCCGTTGAGCTGAGCTGTAACTTCCTGAATAAACCAAGCCGGGATGACTTTACCGGCACCATCTTTGCGCAAACCAGTTTCCATTTCATGGCTCATCAACACCCGGACAGTTGCTTTGTCTCCGGCGACCTGAGCACGAATACGCATGGGATCGGACATAGTTTTCTCCTGAAAAATGTTTAGATAAGCTTAGCCGCCGCAGCCGCCCAATGTCACCTTGATCTCTTTGACAGCGTAAAGCACTTTTCCGTCACCCATCAAAGCTACCGCGAATACGTTAGAGGACTGCCCCATCTTGACCCGTGTAGAGAAATTAGCATCAACCGAATCGGTTACGTCAAAAAGCGCCGAGAGCACCGATGGATTTTTTTCCACCAACAGCAAAATCCGCTTAACGCCAGGCAAAGTGGTTGAGGCGCCAATGGGAACCACGGCACCGTTCTCGGCAATGTCGGGGCCAGTAATGGTGACATCTTTGCTCTCAACTGGCGCCGAAGCGCCAAGCGCTTTCATAAGTTCGGGCATGGTCTTGGCTTCAAAAGCCCCAGCGTTGTAAGTCGCCTGGGCTTGAGCTGCCTCTGGTAAGAGCCCCAGCGTGGCCAGCATAGCCCCCAACTGTGCGGAACGAAAAATAACTTGTCTGCGTGTGGTCATCTGGTTCTCCTTAATCATTTGTTGGCGCCAGCGGCAAGCCACTTGGCGATAGTTTGTGCATCTGCATCACTCAGGCCCTGCGCCGGCATAGGTATAGAGCCCCATGAACCTGAACCGCCTGCACGAATTTTTCCTGCAAGGTAGCTCACAGCGTCCGTACGGTCGCCATACTTCCTAGCCACCTCCTTAAACCCGGGGCCGACGATCTTGTTCTCCATCCCGTGACAGGCAACGCATGTAAATTTTTTCGTCAGCGCCAATGCAACCGAATTACCGGACTCAACGGGAGACGCAGTCGTAGTGGCTATTGCAGCCATCTGCTTAGCCTGAACCAAATTTGCAGACGGTGGCATTGTGGTATTCACGCCGCGCTGTGCACCAACGATACGATTTTGCTCTGCTAAATTTCCATGCGCATTACGGGCAAAGTCTGGAAGGAATGATGTGACCTTGGCGCCTACCTCACAATTCTTCATGCATGCTACGGCTTTCACATCGGGCTTGGAGCCATTGCCCATCAGTTTTCCTGGCCACAAGCCGTGGTCGGTAGTCGTACCGTTACGGTTTGGCAGAAGTTTTTGTATCTCTGCCATATTGGCTTCGGATAAGACAAGGTTGTCTGGTACGACACCGCCCAAATTGAGCAAGTATGCTGTGACCGCATACACTTCATCTGTGCCAAGCGACTTGGGCGCGTTCCATGGCATGGCCCTATTGATGTAATCCCACAAGGTTGACAAGGTAGAGACTTTCATCAACGTAGTGCGTCCCGGATAGGCTGCATCGTTGAGCCTGGCGACATGGCCAGTTTGAACGTCCTGCGGTGTAGTGCCGCCAACCAAGGGTGAGAAAGTTTGATTACTCTCCCCAAAAACACCGTGACAAGACGCGCATTTGCTCTCCCAAATATCCATGCCTTGACTGACCGAACCCGAACCTTTGGGCAAGCCTTTGAAGTCGGGCCGTACGTCTATATTCCAAGCAGCAACTTCCTTAGTTGTTGCCGCGCGTCCAATAGAGGTGAAGTCGCTCTGTGCGAAGCCTTCAGGTGAGAGAAAAATCAGCAAAATCCCAGTTGCGACAGCAAAAAAATCCCGGTGCAATTCAAGAAACCTGGACATTTTGCACCTCGCCATTTTCTTTAACCAGCCATGTCTGAATAGAGTTGTTGTGGTAAATCGATCTGGTTCCGCGCACTGCCCTCAGTTGGCGATTGGTAGGTTGCACGTAACCAGTTTCGTCCGTCGCGCGGCTTTGAATTAAGGCGGGCTTTCCGTCCCACACCCAATCGAGGCTGAATCGGGTTAGACATTTACTAAGTACGGGACTTTCCAAGCGCGCCTTGCGCCAATTGCGCCCGCCGTCAATGGAAACGTCGACGCTGCGCACTTTGCCACGGCCCGACCAGGCCAGGCCGCTGATGTTGTAAAAGCCTTGATCTAAGAGGAGCTGACCGCCTGATGGTGTTGTCACCACGCTTTTGCATTCCTGGATGCTGGTGTACTGACGGTGACTACCGCCAGGTATCAAGTCCACATAGTGGATCACCTCGTCCTTGGTTCCATAAGGCATATCGCCTACTTCGATGCGACGCAAGTACTTAACCCAGCTAACGCCTTGCACGCCTGGTACAACCAAACGCAGTGGGTAACCGTTTTCAGGGCGGAGCATTTCACCGTTCTGACCATAGGCCACAATGACTTCGCCGCTTTCGACTAGTTCCATCGGCACGGTACGCGTCATTGACGACCCGTCTGCGCCCTCTGCAAGCACGTAACGACCCCTCTTGTAGTCAACGCCAGCTCGGTCTAGCAAAATCTTCAGCGGTACGCCCGTAAATTCGCTGCAGCTGAGCATTCCATGCGTGTATTGACATGTAGGTACAGCTACATTTCCCCATTCCATGCCAGTGTTGGCGCCGCATTCAATAAAGTGAAAGCGACTCACCGAGGGCAAACGCATGAGTTCGTCCACCGTGAAAACCATAGGCGTCTTGACGATCTTCTCGTCGGAGCCATTGACCATCAAACGATGCTTTGACGGATCAATGTCCCACCAGCCCTGATGATGGCGTTCAAAGTGCAAACCACTGGGCGTCACAATGCCAAAGAGGGACTGCAGAGGCGCAAAAGACACTGAGGCCTGCGCGGTTTGGGTTAATCCCGGACTGGTGCGGCGCTGCACGTTCCCTTCAAACTTGGAAGGCTTGCCGTAGCCATCACTTGCCACGGGCTGTCCAAGCCCGCGCGAGTGGTCTGGCAAATTGAGAATATGTGGGTCGCCCTCACCCATGGACAACTTGTTGGTCTGCGCAATCGACATAGGCGCAGCCGCGGCCGCGCTCGCCGCTGCAAACGCGCTGCGTAAAAAGCTGCGCCTGCCGCCTTGGGCTTCTTGAAAAACCTGCTCAATGGCATTTGCATCCAAAAAATTTTCAGGCGCCTTAACAAGTCGGCCCGAAGTGAAGAATTCCGCTGAGAACTTATTCATGAACGCTAATATAAGCGTTCATGAATATTTGTATATCAGGATAAACCCTTAGTAAATGGACGATGCGTTAAAGTGAAGTTCATTCTTTCAGAAGACCCACTGACGGTGAACCCTGACTATGACATTGCCGTACACCCCCGATATCGCATTTCTGGCAGTCGCTTGGGGCGGCTTGTCTATTGGGTTGCTGTTGGGTGCTGTGGCTCAGGGCACCCGGTTTTGTACGATGGGGGCCCTTGCCGACTGGTTTAGTTATGGCGGCACCGCGCGATTGCTAATGTGGATTATGGCAATCGCAGTGGCTGCCACTGGTTCGCTTTTGCTCATCGATGCTGGTTGGCTGGACGCTACAAAGGCAAATGCCTGGAGTTCAAAACTTCTTTGGTTGTCGAACCTTGCGGGCGGATTAGTTTTTGGCTTTGGCATGGTGCTGGCATCAGGTTGCCCACAACGTAATCTTGTTAAAGCCGGTGCGGGCAATCTCAAGGCGTGGGTAACCTTATTGGTGATTGCGGTTTCTGCACAAATGACATTGCGTGGCATGTTTTCAGAAGTGCGGGTAGGCCTGTTTGACTCTTACAGCATAAGCTTGAGTCATTCGCAGGACTTGGGCTCCCTGCTTGCGCACTGGGTGCCCTGGAGTCCGGCGCATTTGCGATGGATCGCCCTATTTGGCTATCTACTTTTCGCAGGTACCGCGCTGTACCGCCACAGAAACAGTCTTGAACTGTCACATTGGATGGGCGGCGGTACGGTGGGGCTATTGGTAATCGCAGCTTGGGCACTAACCGGGCACATTGGCTACCTCCCCGAACATCCGGACACCCTTGAGCCAACTTGGATGGGAACCTATTCGCACCGCCCTGAGGCCTTGACGTTTGCCGCGCCTATTGCTCACAGTCTAGACTTGTTGACCCTTTGGTCAGATAAAAATACCATCGCGACCTATGGGGTCCTCGTCTGTCTAGGATCTATTTTTGGCAGTACCGCAATGGCTTTAGCACGCAAAGAATTTCGTATAGAGTCATTTCACGATTCGGCTGATTTGGGTAACCATCTACTTGGGGGTGCTCTTATGGGTTTTGGTGGCGTGACCGCCATGGGTTGTTCAATTGGCCAGGGAATCAGCGGCCTTTCATTGCAATCCATCGGAGCATTTCTGGCAGTCGCTGGGGTAGTTACAGGCGCTTGGCTCGCCATGCGCTTTCAGTCTTGGAAATTAGATTTGTCCTAATCCAACTAAGTCGTATTCGTACCGCTTATCGGCCAAGAGCGAGACCGCTAGTCTGATGCGTGGCAACATCTGAGCTTCGCATCGTGAATACGGTTGGATTAAGGTACTAAAGTCTTTGCCGCCTGCGTAAAAAGAGTATGACAACCGGCATTTGGCTTTGTGCATCAGCCTAAGGCTCGGTAAGCCTTCAAGCCACCCGCAACATAGCGAGCATTGGGGTAGCCCATTTGCTGTAAGGTGTTGGCCGACAAAGCACCTCGGTTGTTTGCATTGCAATAGCACAACACTACGGTGCCGAGGTCGGGGATAAGACCTTCGACGTTCATCTCAAGTTTCCCCCGGCTGAGGTGCAGTGATCCTGCGATGTGATCCACCTCATGCTCTTCTTTGTCGCGGATGTCCAGCACAACCGCGCCTTGTGCCACCAAACCGTTTACCTGCGCTGGTGCAATGCCATCTACGCGGGACATGGCCATGTCGGCCAATTGTTGAAATTTCTCGGTATAAGCCATAGGGACTTTCAGACGTTAATAGCGGAGCTGGGTGGACTTGCCCCAAAAGACCCGGTAGGCAAAGGCGGTGTAACCAATGATCACCGGCAGCACCGCCACCACACCATAAAAAATCACCAGCAAAGCCTCGGGTGCGCTGGCGGCTTGCCAGATATTGAGTTGGTCAATCACCAGCCACGGAAACAAGCTGTACGCCAGACCGTAAAAAGACAGCAGGAAAACGCCCACCGTGCAGGCAAAGGGCACGCTCGCGCCGTACTGGTTGTCTTGCGCAAAACGTGTGGGCAAGCGGGACAAGCTGCGCCGGATGACCAGGAACAAGGCGAGGGTCATCGCTGGGATAGGAAACAACATTAGAACATTAGGGAAACTGAACCATTTGTCAAAGATGCGCGAACTCACCCAAGGTGTGGCCACAGAAATAGCGACAACGCCTGCGGCCGTGAGCCACAAACTGCCTTTGGCCCAGTCGATGGCGCGCAATTGCAGCGCACCTTCGGTTTTCATGATCAGCCAGCTAGCACCTAGGAGGCGGTAGGCAAATACCAGACACAACCCGATCAGCGCGCTAAACCAGTAGCCCGCCGAGTCCTGCTTGAACCCGGTGATGAGTTGACCGAGCATGAAGCCTTGCGACCAAGATGCCAAGATCGAGCCGATGTAAAAAGTCTTGTCCCACAGTGGTCGGTGGTGCGGCTTGGCCTTGACCCGGAAGTCAAACGCCACGCCACGCAATGACAAGGCCACCAACATCAGCGCCACAGGCAAATATAGAGCGCCCAAGATAATGCCGTGGGCCATTGGAAAGCCCACCAGCAGCACGCCCACTCCCAGTACCAACCAGGTTTCATTGGCGTCCCAAAAAGGCCCGATGCTGGCGATCATGATGTCCTTCTGCTCTAGCGTATCGGCGCTGTCCAGCAGTGCGCCTACGCCAAGGTCGTAGCCGTCCAAAATCACATACGCCAGCATGGACAATGCCATAACCAGGGCAAACACCAAGGGAAGCCAACCGCCGGGGCTCATCCAATCCACACCGAACTCAGACATGGCGCAGCCCCCGCGTGTTCAACTGGGGCTCTTCACCACCATGCACGGCCTTCTTGGCCAGGTAAAAGACTACAGACACATAGGCCGACAGCAAGGCGGCATAGAGCGTGAGGTACATCGCCAAGGACAGCGCGATATTGCGCGCCGGTACCGTGGAGGCGGCCTGCGCAGTGGTGAGCACGCCGTACACCAGCCAAGGCTGCCGCCCGATTTCGGTGACATACCAGCCAGACACCAGCGCGACCCAGCCTGCAAAGGTCATGGCGACCAGCACCATCGCGGTGCGCCGGGACAGGGCCTTTTTGAATATCAATTCATAGCTGGCAAACCAGCTCACGGCCAGCATCAACAAGCCCATGCCGACCATGATGCGAAAGGCCCAGAACACAGGCCCCACCGGCGGATGTTTGTCGCCAAATGCCTTGATTCCCTGTACCTCACCGTTCCAGTCGTGCGTGAGGTACATCGAGGCCAGCTTTGGAATGGCTATTTCATAGCGGTTGGATTCTGTGGTTTGGTCGGGGATGGCGAACAAAACGGCTGGAACGCCGCGCTGGGTTTCCCAAATG
>Ga0114962_10003242_pt1 | contig 13250 bp, 11 predicted proteins | sample C_130820_MF_Meta_FD_87017 | JGI IMG/M metagenome (GOLD analysis project Ga0114962, IMG submission 87017) | Freshwater microbial communities from Lake Croche, Canada to study carbon cycling - C_130820_MF_MetaG | ecosystem: Environmental > Aquatic > Freshwater > Lake | place: Lake Croche, Canada... | reverse complement strand
CCGTAGACCTTGGTGGACTTTTCGCCGGCGTAGATTTCCATCCATTGGATCTGCCGCTTGCCACCGTAGGCTTTGGACACAGCGGCGTCGACAACCTTGATCATGACCGGAGTGATGTCGAAACCGGTGCCATCACCCTCGATGTAGGGAATGATCGGCTGATCGGGCACGGAAAGCGTGAAATCGGCATTGACGCGGATCTTTTCGCCGACGGTCGGAACCTTGATGTGCTGGTACATGAAGCGCAATCTCCTGCGACTGGTCTTAAGACGCTCGAAACCTGGCCAGCTTAATCGCGGCCATACCCTTGCGAAGTATAAGGGCTAAACATCAAACCCAATTCAGCCGGCTAAGTCTCGAGGCTGGCTGGCTGGGTCAGACTCTGACAATCGACTGCGTGATGGCTTTGCGGCTATCGTTCGCCCTGTATCGGACAAACGACCGACCGGATATCCCATGAAAATGCCCCTGGTGAACCTTCAGTGCCTGACGCTCGAGCGCAAATCGACCGTCGCGCTCTGGGCTGTGCTTGCGACCCTTCTGATTGCCTGCGGCGGTACGGTGCGCCCTGCGAATGCACAGGGGACAAGCGACCGCGTTGCGCCGAATGCAAGGCTGGAGCAAATCGAGATCAAGGCTGGCATGCACCTGATCAAGGCCGAAGTCGCGGCTGACATTCAGACCCGAACCCGCGGCCTGATGATGCGCGAAAGGCTGGGTGCAAACGAAGGCATGATCTTCGTCTTTCCGGACAAGGCCGGTCACTGCTTCTGGATGCGCAATACCCTGGTTCCGCTGTCGATTGCCTTTCTGGATGACACCGGCACGATCACCAACATCGAGGACATGAAGCCGCAGACCGAGGACAGCCACTGCCCGGTGCGGGCGGTGCGCTATGCGCTCGAGATGGAGCAGGGATGGTTTGCCAGGCGCGGCATCAAAGCCGGCGCCCGGCTGGTTCAGCCGCAGCTTTTCGGGGCCGCGGCTCGCAATTGAGCTTGGCCGCCGATCAGGCGAAATTGCTGGCGGCGAAGTCCCAGTTGACCAGGCTCCAGAACGCGGCCATGTAATCGGGGCGACGGTTCCGGTAATCGATGTAGTAGGCGTGCTCCCAGAGGTCGCAAGTCAGAAGCGGCTTGTCGGTGCCGGTCACCGGCGTGGCGGCGTTGCTGGTGTTGACGATATCCAGCGAACCGTCGGCCTTCTTGACGAGCCAGGTCCAGCTCGAGCCGAAATTGCCGACTGCCGATTTGGTGAAGGCGTCCTTGAAAGCGTCGAAGGTCCCCCACTTCGCGGTAATGGCAGCCGCCAGTGCGCCGGTCGGCTGACCGCCGCCCTTGGGCGACAGCGAGTTCCAGTAGAAGGTGTGATTCCAGATCTGGGCCGCATTGTTGAACATGCCGCCGGTCGACTTGCGAACGATGTCTTCGAGGCTCATCGCGTCGAATTCGGTGCCCTTGACCAGATTGTTGAGGTTGGTGACATAGGTCTGATGATGCTTGCCGTAATGAAACTCGAGGGTTTCCTTCGAGATGTGCGGCACCAGAGCATCGATGGCATAGGGCAACGGCGGTAGGGTGTGTTCCATGGTCGCATCCAGAATGAGAAATGTTGGGAAGATGTCGACGCCGATGGCGCGACGCTTGAATCAGTCGCCGGCCGGCGACTGCAGGCTGCCGCGATTGTAGGCCAGAGGCATGACGGCGCTCAATCGGGACGCTTAAATTGTGCCGCGGCGCGAAAAAGGGTCAGCGTCCACGGCGGCGTTTAGGCAGAGCGCGGGCATCGTCGAGTTTGGTACCGGTATGGAGGGTCATATCGAGATTGGCGTCGATCTGCGGTCTGTCGACGGTTGCATCAAAAGCCCCCTCGCCCAGCGCGACGCTCACCTGATCCCCGCTCGAAAGACTCCCGGCACTGCGCACGATCCGGCCATCGGCGAGGGTCACGATGGCATAGCCGCGCTCCAGAACACCGCGCGGACTGACCAGCTCGAGCGCGGCGCCGGCGTGCAGAAGACGCTGAGCAGACGTCTCTGCGGTCACTCTGGCAGCGGCTGTCAGGGCGCGCACCGCGCCCTCCAGGCGCGAGCGCGGGGCGGCAAGCTCAGGCGTTCGCAGCGCCGAGGCCAGCTTCATGAGCCGGGCTCGACGCAAGTCGGTACTTCGCACCCCGGCGGTGGCAAGCCGCTGGGCAAGCTGTTCGAGACGGGTCTGGCGCTGCGCCCACTGCAGGGAAGGCGGGCGCAGCAAGCGGGTTGCGGTATCGAGCCGCTGCTCGCGCTGGTCACTCTGGCGACGCCAGGCCTGCATCAGGCGATGCCGGTCGCGGACCAGCACGACGAGTTGCTCCATCCGATCAGGCACCGCGCTCACTGCCGCGGCGGTAGGCGTCGGCGCACGCAGGTCGGCAACGAAATCGGCAATCGTGAAGTCGGTTTCGTGGCCAACGCCACTGATGACCGGCATCGGGCTGGCAGCGATCAGCCGCGCCAGCCGTTCATCGTTGAACGCCCAGAGATCTTCGATCGATCCGCCGCCGCGCACCAGCAACAGGACCTCACACTCGGCCCGCGCCGCCGCAGCGAGCATGGCGCCGATCAGTTCGGCGGGCGCCTGCGCGCCCTGAACCGACGCGGGATAGATGATGACCCGCACTTGCGGCGCACGGCGCGCGAGGGTGGTCAGCACATCCCGAAGTGCGGCCGCCTGCAAAGAGGTCACGATACCGACCGTACGGACCTGCCCGGGGAGCGCACGCTTGCGGGCGGCATCAAAGAGCCCCTCGGATTCTAGTCGCGCCTTGATTTGCAGGAAGCGCTGAAACAGGTCCCCCGAGCCGGCCTGGCGCAAAGCCTCGACATTGAGCTGGAATTCACCGCGAGCCTCATACAGACCCGCCTGCGCCCGGGCTTCGACCCGATCGCCGTTGGCCGGATTGAAAGCGACCAGCTGGTTTCGGCCGCGAAACATCACGGCGCGCACCGATGCCTGAGCATCCTTAAGGGTGAAGTACCAGTGACCGCTGGCTGCCCGCGTCAGATTGGAAATCTCACCGCTCACCCAAACGGGCGAGAAGCTGCGGTCAAGCAGTGCAGCCACGGCGCGATTGAGTTCGGCGACCGTCACGACACCGACCTGAGTGCCACGCCCCTGCACGTCAGAGCTCACGCCCAAGCCACTTTCCAGCCGAAAACTATCCACAAACGACGTATTTTCGTCATCATTCGACCTAATGCCTCGAACAGCACGAAGTTTCGATGTAACTCATTGAATTTTATATATATTTATCATGCGTATTTTTTTGGCAAAGCTTGCAACGCCAGCTTTCAAGCCATTTTGACCGCCGCCGACAGGATTGATGCACAGACTTGTCCACAGCGTTTGGGGATAGACGGTCATGACAGGGATATGAACGACGGGTTTCAGCGCCGAGTCAGGATGGCCGTTTTCCAGCCGTTCGGCGGTGACTTGCCCCGGCAGGCAGAAAACCCGGACAATCGCCGACTCGCGCGACTTGCGGCAATCGGCCCAGGGAGCCGCGATTTCGGAGGTTGATGTGTTGTCGCTCATCCAGGCTGCAGGCTGGCCCGTCTGGTTCCTGATCATCGCTTCATTTACCGCTGTCGCGCTGATCATCGAGCGCGGTATATCGCTGCGGTCCACCCGGGTCATGCCCGCCGGCCTGATCGAGCGGGTGCTCGACCTGCATCGCCAGAACGCGGCCACCCCCGAGATGGTACAGAAACTCGAAACCTCTTCGCCGCTGGGCAAGGTCTTCGCGGCCGGCCTGCGACATTCACTGAGCGGGCGCGAGTCGATGAAGGAGGCCATGGAAGAAACCGGCCGCGCGGTCGGTCACGATCTCGAGCGTTATCTGGCCACGCTCGGCACGATCGCCAGCATCACGCCACTGCTCGGGCTCTTCGGAACGGTGGTCGGCATGATCGAGATCTTCGGTGCCGCGACGCCGGCCGGCTCCAATCCTCAGGCGCTGGCGCACGGGATTTCGGTTGCGCTCTACAACACCGCACTGGGTCTGATCGTGGCCATCCCTGCCCTGATCGCCTATCGCGCTTTTCGAAACCGGGTCGACGGTTTTCTGATCGACATGGAGCAGCAGTCGCTGCGCCTGCTCGACGGCATCGCGCCGCGCCAGTCGAACCCTCGTCTGTCGCCCAAGACGCCATGAATTTCCGGCGCGGATTTCGCCGCGAAGAACCTGAAATCAATTTCGTTCCGCTGATCGACCTGCTGCTGGTCATCCTGATCTTTTTGCTGGTCACCACCACCTATTCGCGGTTCAGCGAATTGCAGGTCAATCTGCCATCGGCAGCGGTTGACAAGCCGGCCGAACGCCCCGCAGAGATTTCGGTAACCGTGTCGTCCGAGTCGCGTTACGCCATCGACGGCGAAATCGCTGCCTGGCGGGATGCCGGAAGTTTCGCGCAACTGCTCTCGAAGGCAGGGTCCGCTCGCAGCGACCCGACCATCGTGATCTATGCCGATGCCGGTGCGAGCCATCAGGCCGTCATCAATGTGCTGGAAGCGGCAAGGCTTGCCGGCATGGGCAAGGTCAGTTTCGCCACTCAGACCGGCAACGCCCGCAAACCTTGACGACACCGCACGCCTTCGCGCCGCGGCCGGGACCGACGGGCTGGCGTGCCGCCCTCGAGCAGCGGATCCGGCAACTCTGGTTCGCGCCGCGCGGGCTTGCGGACACCCTGATCGGACTGGCGCTGCGCCCGCTCGGCAGTCTGCTCGGCGCGATCGCAGCGCAACGACGCGAGCAGATCGCCCACGACAAGCTGACGCCGCGCTCCTTCGGTGAGCCTGCGGTCGTGATCGTCGGCAATCTGCTGGTCGGCGGTACCGGCAAAACGCCGCTCATCATTGCCCTGGCCAAAAGCCTGACTGCGCGCGGCTGGCGTGTCGGCGTGATCGCCCGCGGGCACGGCAGCACTGACCAGGTCGCCCGCAACGCCCCGCGGCTGGTGCGACGCGACGGCGCCACCATCGACTTCGGCGACGAACCGATCCTGATCGCGCAAGAGACCGGACTGCCGGTGATGGTCGGACGCGACCGGGGCGCTGCCTTGCGTCGACTGAGCGCTCTGGCAGCACTCGATGTGGTCCTGTCGGACGACGGCCTGCAGCATGTCGGGCTGCGCCGCGATATCGAACTCGCGGTCTTCGACTCGCGTGGCGCCGGCAATGGGCGGTGCCTGCCAGCCGGGCCCTTGCGCGAGCCCCTGTCGGATGCGCTGCTGCTGGATGCGATCGTGCTGAGTGGCAGCGCCACCCCAACGCCAATCGCCCACTCGCGGATGTTTCGCTTTCAGACGCTCATGACCCGATTCGCCACCCTGGACGACAGTCAGCGTTGGGAGATTGACGAATTCGCCGCGCAAATGCAGGGCCTGTCACTCGACGCGGTGGCCGGAATCGGCGCGCCCGAGCGCTTCTTCGGGCAACTCGCCGGTCTGGGCATCGAGGCGAGGTGCTGGCCGATGGCCGACCATGCACCGATCGACGAAGCCTGGCTTGCGGCGCTGCCGGGCCGCTGGCTGATCATGACGGCGAAGGACGCCGTAAGATGCGTCGGGTTTGACGACGCCCTGCGCTCGCGGTGCGTGGTGTTGCACATCGAAGCCGTCCCCGAGGCGGCGCTCATCGACTGGTTGGAGGATCGTCTTCGTGGATAGCCGTCTGCTCGAAATCCTGGTCTGCCCGATCTGCAAAGGTCTGCTCAAGCACGACCGCACGGCGCAGGAACTGATCTGCCAGACCGATCGCGTGGCCTTCCCGATCCGGGACGGCATTCCGATCATGGTCGAAGAGCAAGCCCGGGTCCTGCCCGAGTCGTGAGCAAGGCATGAGGCACGGACCCGACTTCGTCGCGCTGATTCCGGCGCGCATGAGCTCGACCCGACTGCCCGGCAAGCCACTGGCCGATATTGCCGGCGAGCCGATGGTCGTCAGGGTGGCGCGACGAGCCGTCGACTCCGGCGCGCGGCTGGTGGCGGTCGCCACCGATTCGACCGAGGTGATCGATGCGGTCGAGGCGCACGGCATTCAGGCATTGCTCACCCGCGCCGATCATCCGTCAGGCACCGACCGGCTCGCCGAGGCGGCCGACCTGCTCGGACTGCGCGACGACGACATCGTGGTCAACGTGCAGGGCGACGAGCCCGAGATTCCGCCACCCCTGATCGCCCGGGTCGCCGAGCACCTGCGCGCGAACCCCGACTGCGCCATTGCCACAGCGGCGCATGCGATCGAATCCCTGGCCGACTACCGCTCGCCAAATGTCGTGAAAGTGGTCACTGACGCACGCGGACAGGCGCTCTACTTTTCACGCGCGTCGATTCCGTATGCCCGCGATGCGATGGCGCGGCTCGCCCCGGCGAGCCTGATGACACCGGTTCATGGCGACATCGGATCGATCTCGCTTGATGCAGCACTGGGGCCGGGTATGCACGCAGCCTTTGCCCGACATATCGGTCTTTATGCCTATCGGGTCGGGTTTTTGCGGGCGTACCGAAACCTGGCGCCTTCACCGATTGAGTCGATCGAGTCACTCGAGCAATTGCGAGCCCTGTGGCACGGATTTCATATCGCAGTGATGCAGGTCGAGGAGGCGCCCCCCGCGGGCGTCGACACACAGGCCGATCTCGACCGCGTTCGCCGCCACTACGCCGACAAGCCGCCCGCGCAGCGTCCGGTTTGACCCCCGCCGCATTTTGCGGTTATGGTCAAAATGCTACGATCGTCGATTACAGATTTTTGACCAACTCAGGGACCTCCATGCGCCTGATTCTTCTCGGCCCGCCCGGTGCGGGCAAGGGAACCCAAGCCGGATACATCAAGGAAAAGTTCGGCATTCCGCAAATTTCCACCGGCGACATGCTTCGCGCGGCGGTCAAGGCCGGAACGCCGCTGGGACTTGCTGCCAAAAAAATCATGGACTCGGGCGGACTCGTGTCCGACGACCTGATCATCGGCCTGGTCAAGGATCGCCTCGCGCTGCCCGATTGCGCAAATGGCTATCTTTTCGACGGTTTTCCGCGAACCATCCCGCAAGCTGATGCGCTCAAGGACGCCAAGGTCGGCATCGACTACGTGCTCGAAATCGATGTGCCCGACAGCGACATCATCGAAAGAATGAGCGGTCGACGCGTTCACGCCAATAGCGGTCGGGTTTATCACGTCACCTACAACCCGCCCCGCGTTGCAGGCAAGGACGACGAAACCGGTGAAGATCTCATCCAGCGCGATGATGATCTCGAAGCCACCGTGCGGACCCGACTCGAGGTCTATCATGCCCAGACTCGCCCGCTGGTCGATTACTACTCGAAATGGGCTGTCGCTGGCGCGACCGGGGCCCCTCGCTATCGGAAAATCTCGGGACTGGGCACGGTCGACGAGATTCGCGGACGGGCCTTCGCAGCACTCGTCTGAACAATCCCCCATAATGGCGCCCGCTGGGGCGCCATTTGCTTGACGTTTCAGTGCGCCCAAAGGGCGGCCATGTGCAATAGACGGTCTGCGATGAGCTTGTCCCGACGCCATATCGGGCAATTCGTCGAACCGACCATGATCAGCAATACGACACGGAGACTCTGACGATGACGGTTACCTCTTACACCGCGATCTGGTTCGCCCTGATCTGCGGGGCCCTCGCCGTGATTTACGGCATCGTATCCAGCCGATGGATTCTCGGCCTTGATGCGGGCAACGCGAAAATGCAATCGATCGCGGCCGCCATCCAGCAGGGTGCGAAGGCTTACCTCAATCGCCAGTACACCGCGATTGCCATCGTCGGCGCCGTCCTGTTTCTGCTGATCTTTTTTGTCCCGGGACTTGGCGGCACCACCGCCCTCGGATTTGCCGTCGGCGCGATTCTGTCGGGTCTGGCCGGCTACATCGGCATGAACGTCTCGGTAAAGGCCAATGTGCGAACCGCTCAAGCCGCCACTCGCGGACTGAACGACGCCCTGACGGTTGCCTTTCGCGGCGGCGCGATCACCGGCATGCTGGTTGTCGGTCTCGGCCTGCTCGGCGTGGCGGGCTTTTTCCTCTTTCTCGGCGGCGCTGACGCGGCGCCCGAAAAGCTCCACGACATCATCAAGCCGCTGATCGGACTGGCCTTCGGCTCCTCGCTGATCTCGATCTTCGCGCGACTTGGCGGCGGCATCTTCACCAAGGGCGCAGACGTCGGCGCCGACCTGGTGGGCAAGGTCGAAGCCGGGATTCCCGAGGATGATCCGCGCAACCCGGCGGTGATCGCCGATAACGTCGGTGACAACGTCGGCGACTGCGCCGGTATGGCGGCCGACCTCTTCGAGACCTATGCGGTGACCCTGATCGCCACGATGCTGCTGGGCGCACTGCTGCTCACCAACGCACCGATGGCCGCAGCGACCTATCCGCTGGTACTGGGCGGATTCGCGATCATCGCGTCGATCATCGGCTGCGCCTTCGTGAAAGCCGAGCCGGGCAAGAAGATCATGAGCGCGCTCTATCGCGGTCTGATCGTTGCAGGCGTGCTGGCCCTGATCGCCTTCTATCCGATCACCACCTGGATGATTCCCGACAATGCGCTTGGCGGCACCGGCGCCGCGATGAAGGTCTATCTGTCGGCGGTGGTCGGCCTGGTCCTGACCGCCCTGCTGGTGGTCATCACCGAGTACTACACCGGCACCGAATACAAGCCGGTGCGCTATGTGGCGGCCGCCTCCGAAACCGGTCACGGCACCAACATCATTGCGGGTCTGGCGGTGTCAATGAAATCGACCGCCTGGCCGGTGCTGATGGTCTGCGGCGCGATCATCGCCGCCTACTCGCTCGCAGGCCTGTACGGCATCGCGATCGCCGCCACCTCGATGCTCTCGATGGCCGGCATCATCGTTGCCCTCGACGCCTATGGCCCGATCACCGATAACGCCGGCGGCATCGCCGAGATGGCCGGAATGCCCGAGTCGGTGCGTGCAATCACCGACCCGCTCGATGCGGTCGGCAACACCACCAAGGCAGTGACCAAGGGCTATGCGATCGGTTCGGCCGGCCTGGCCGCGCTCGTCCTGTTTGCCGACTACACCCATGCGCTCGAGTCGGCCGGCAAAGCGGTCAGCTTCGATCTGTCGAATCACATGGTCATTGTCGGCCTGTTCATCGGCGGCTTGGTGCCCTACCTGTTCGGCGCGATGGCGATGGAAGCGGTCGGCCGTGCAGCCGGCTCGGTGGTGGTCGAGGTGCGCCGCCAGTTCCGCGAAATCAAAGGGATCATGGAAGGCACCGCCCAACCGGAATATGGCCGCGCGGTCGACATGCTGACCACCGCCGCCATCAAGGAAATGATCGTTCCGTCGCTGCTGCCGGTGGTCGTGCCGGTCCTGGTCGGTCTGTTCCTCGGCCCGGCAGCGCTTGGCGGCCTGCTGATGGGCACCATCGTCACCGGTCTGTTCGTGGCGATCTCGATGTGTACCGGCGGCGGCGCCTGGGATAACGCCAAGAAGTACATCGAGGAAGGCCATCACGGCGGCAAGGGCAGCGAAGCCCACAAGGCAGCGGTCACCGGCGACACCGTTGGCGACCCCTACAAGGACACCGCAGGTCCTGCGATCAACCCGCTGATCAAGATCATCAACATCGTGGCGCTGCTGCTGGTGCCGGTGATCGGCAACTCGGTGCCTGGCAACGTCAAAGTCAGCCATGGCCCGGCACCTGTTGTCGTGGCCGCGCCCGGTGCAGCCACCTCGGCGCCGGTGCCGGCGGCGTCCACGACTGCCGCGAACATCGCCAGCACCGCCAGCACAGCCGGCGTGCAGCCCGAGAAAGTCGTCCTCTTTTTCGAGACGGCCGAAAGCGCTCTGCCGGGTGATACCTCTGCGCAAGCCGCCAAACTGGTGGCCTGGGTCATGGCGGCCCCGGAACGCAAGGTCTCGATTTCGGGCTTTCACGATTCGACCGGCGATGCGGCGCAAAACGCCGAATTGGCCAGGAACCGCGCTGTGGCGGTCGCCGACGTGCTGAAATCGGCCGGTGTCCCCGAAGACCGGCTGGTGCTCCAGAAGCCGGCCCTGACCGATGCCGGCGGTGGGCGCGAAGCCCGACGGGTCGAGATCTCGGCCCAGCAGTAAGTCGACAGCGCTTGATCAGGACCGCGCCATTACGAACGATGGCGAGGCCCTGATCATTCAGTGATCTGCTTCAGCGGCCGACATCAACGACCGGCTGAGATGCGCTGCGGCGATCTGCTTCATCGACCCGCTTCAGCGACCCGCTTCAACAACAGACTGTCCCTCGATCCAGCGAGCCAACCCGAGCAGCGCGGCATCCCGATCGCGGGCGCCCACCAGTTGAATGCTGGCCGGCAGCGACTCAACGCTGCCCCCCGGCAGACTGATCGCAGGAAAGCCGGCAAAACTGAAGGGCAGCGTCTGCCCCAGAACCGCCTCGCGAACGGTCACGATCCCCGACTCGACCTCGATCTCGGTCTGTCCCCGCAAGGGCGGCGGCACGGCCGATGACGGCAGCACCAGCGCATCGTGGTCGCGCAGCAGGGTATCGAGCTCGGCGCGCAGCGCCTCGCGAAACTGCAAGGCCTCGAGATAAGTGCGCAGTGAAACCTGCTCGCCAAGACGCATCGGCGCAAGCACGCCGGGCGAAAAACCCTCGCCGCCGGATGCCAGGACGGCGCGATGAACATGGGCCGCCTCGGCGCGGGCAATGATCGTGTATTGAGCACTCGCATCCATCATGGCCGGTGTCTGCACCTCGGTGATATCAGCCTGCGTGCGCCAGTCGGACAGCCTGGACTCGAACCAGGCCCGCATCGCCGGATGCAGGCGGCCGGTCAGCCAGCGCGCCGGCACGGCCAGTCGCGGCCGGCGGGCGACGCGGGCATGGGCGGTGCGTCGGCCCGACATCGCCTCGAACATCAGGGCCGCATCATCGACCGATCGGGTGAGCGGCCCGGCGTGATCGCAGGTCCAGGACAGGTGCAAGGCGCCGGCAAGCGGAATCGCTCCGAAGGTGGGTTTGAAGCCGACCACCCCCGAGAACGCTGCCGGAATGCGCACCGATCCGCCGGTGTCGCTGCCAATGCCGGCCAGGCCGATGCCCACCGCCACCGCAACCCCTGCGCCGCTCGATGAGCCGCCAGCCTGGCGCGCCGGATCATGAGGATTGAGAACGTCGCCGGTCCAGATGTTTTCACCGGTGGCGCCCAACGCAATCTCATGCATATTGGTCTTGGCAAAGACCAGCGCACCGGCCGCGCGCAAGCGGCTCACCGCAAGCGCCTCACCACCGAAATCGGGCAGACGGGCGCGGGTGCCGGCTGCGGTCGGCATGCCGGTCACGTTGAAGAGGTCCTTGATGGTCACCGGCACGCCGTGCAAAGGGCGCAACGGCGAGCCTGCACGGCGTTGCGCATCAAGCGCATCGGCATCGCGTGCCGCCGCATCAAAATCGACCCAGGCGATCGCATTGAGATCGCGATGCGCGTCGTGCGCTGCCCGCGCAGCGTCGAGCAGGTCCCGACTGGAGAGTGCGCCCTCGGCCTGCGCGGACACCGCGGCGCGGATGCCGGAGCTGACCGTACCGGGTTGCATGGCGGGGGATCGGGCCAGGCCCGCGGCGATAACGGAAGAAGGCGATGAGTTCATCACCGTATAGTAGCGGGCCTCATCGACCGGAGACCCTGATGAAGCGCCGCGAATCAATACAGATAGTGCAGATCTCGCGCCGTCTGCGGCAGGTCATGGCGAGCGCAATCGCCGGCCTGATGCTCGGCACCGCGCTCGCGCAGACCGCTCCCGCCCAACCCGAAGCGGCCAGCGGACAGACCGTGCGGTCGCTGGTACGCGGCAGCCACATGATGGCCGCCACAGCCAACCCGCATGCCACACGCACCGCCTTCATGATCCTTGAGCGCGGCGGCTCGGCGCTTGACGCCGCGATTGCCGCGCAGATGGTGCTGACCCTCACCGAGCCGCAGTCATCGGGTATCGGCGGCGGCGCCTTCCTGATGCACTACGATGCGCAAACTCGTGCAGTCCAGGCCTGGGACGGCCGCGAGACCGCTCCTGCGGCAGCCACCGAAAAGCTCTTCGAAGGCCCAGACGGCAAGCCGCTGGCCTTTTTCGATGCGGTGGTCGGCGGTCGATCAGTGGGCACGCCAGGCGTGCTGCGAATGCTGGAGGCGGCTCATGCGCAGCATGGCCGACTGCCCTGGGCGATGCTCTTCGAGCCGGCGATCAGGCTGGCTGACCAGGGCTTCGAGGTCAGTGCGCGGCTCAACCGGCTGCTCGCCATCGAGCCCCACCTCAAACGCGACCCCGTTGCTGCCCGCTATTTCTATGACGCGAACGGCATGCCCTGGCCGGTCGGCCATCGCCTGAAAAATCCCCAGCTCGCCGACACGCTCGCACAAATCGCCCAACGCGGCAGCCTCGCCCTGCACACCGGCCCGATTGCGCGCGACATTGTCGCAGCGGTGCGCTCGCATCCGATCAACCCGGGGCTGCTCGATGAGCGCGATCTGGCCTTCTATCAGCCGAAGGTCCGCACGCCGCTGTGTTCGAGCTTTCGCGGCAGAACGATCTGCGGCATGCCGGCGCCCTCGTCGGGCGCGATTGCGGTGGCGCAGATTTTGGGGCTCTATGACGCTGCCGGCGCGCCGCGCTTTGCCTCGGTTGATGCCAGTCCGCAAGACGAAGGGGCGCATGTCTTTGCCGAGGCAGGAAGGCTCGCCTTTGCCGACCGCAACCAGTACGTCGCCGACCCGGACTTCGTCAAGCTGCCGACCGGGATGATCGATCCGGATTACCTCAAGCGCCGTGCGAGTCTCATCGGTCCACGCGACATGGGCCGCGCGCTGCCGGGCGACCCGGCGGGTGCGCCGCCCTTGCGCGTCAGCGAAGCGACGCTGGAGCAGCCAGGCACCTCGCATCTGTCGATCATCGACGCCTGGGGCAACGCGATTGCGATGACCACCACCATCGAAGACCAGTTCGGCGCGCGTCTGATGGTGCGCGGTTTCCTGCTCAACAATCAGCTGACCGATTTTTCGTTTGCCGCCCAGGCCAACGACCTGCCGGTGGCCAATCGGGTCGAGCCGGGCAAACGGCCGCGCAGTTCGATGGCGCCCACGCTGGTCTTCGCGCAAAGCGCCGGCAGATCATCGGTCCGGTCATCGAGCCAGTCATCAGCGACCGCTGCAAAGCCGCCCGCCGGAGCAGTGAT
>Ga0114962_10003237_pt1 | contig 13255 bp, 17 predicted proteins | sample C_130820_MF_Meta_FD_87017 | JGI IMG/M metagenome (GOLD analysis project Ga0114962, IMG submission 87017) | Freshwater microbial communities from Lake Croche, Canada to study carbon cycling - C_130820_MF_MetaG | ecosystem: Environmental > Aquatic > Freshwater > Lake | place: Lake Croche, Canada... | reverse complement strand
TAACAACATTAGCATAAAAATGGGGAAGATTAATCTTCCCCATTTCTTTATTCACCCCATTTCGTATCTTTGTGTCAAATTTCAGGCTTATATTTCATATTATAAAAAGGATAGGTTAATAAAATTTTATATATAGAATATGAGAAATAATTTTTATGTTTATGTTTGGATTTACAAGAAGAAAAAATAAACAGAACTAAAGAAATATTCAGACCTATTGAAACTTTAGCTTAAATAAAAAAAATAAAAAGAGTGCTGATTCAGCACTCTTTTTAATATATACCTTATGATTTATAATTTTAATGATTATATAAATAAAATAAATGAGGGTCTTATAAAGACTTATCCTATCGACAAAACTATTAGAGATATAAGTAGTTTGATATCATCCTATAACATTAAGTTCAACACTAATAATCTTGGTAATAAATTTGAAATAGAGTTAGATAATATTAACACCATTAATAATTTTGAAAAAATATTGGATATTATAATAGACTCATTGTTCAACCAGTATGGTTGGTTTCCATCAAAAGTAAAGATTATTGGAATATTTGGAAATTTCAGGGAATATAAGTTCAATAAAAATTTAATACTATACAATATTAAAAATCATAGATCATCCACTATAACATTTGAGTCCAAATTTGATGAGGTAGTTGAAGTTCCTAAAAAACTATATCACTTGTCTATACAACAATACTCTAAAGATATAGATCAGAAAGGAATAATATGTAAGGGTAAATCTAAACTAACAAAACATGACTATGATGGTAGAATCTACTTATGTAAAAGTAAAAAGGATTGTGAAATCCTGATACCAAGAATGCAACTTTTTTACGGGGAAGAAAAATTGGATATAATCAGAAACCCAAATAACCCAATGGGAAAATATAATAAGAACACAAAATGGATTATATATGAAATTGATACAGAGGATGCTAATATTGACAAATTATACAAAGACCCAAACTATCTAAATGGATATTATTATTTAGATAATATAAATAAGAAATCAATAAAAGTTATTGACTTGGAAAAATAAAAAAAAAGAGGAAGTTTTTAAACTTCCTCTTTTTTTATTTCGTAAAAGCTAATATCTCAGCAACATCATTCTTTCGAGTACTATTATCCGAACTGATTATATTCTTTCGATATAAAGTCATAGTATCATATTCATCTGTATTAAAAAAATCCTTAAATAATTCAAGATCATGATTAGAATACATGATATACTTTATACTCTTTATATGTTCCAGTAACTTTTCTTGATCCTTTAAACCAAATCCACCCTTACTATAACTGTTCTCCTTTATCTTATCATTGAGATAAGGTGGATCAAAATAAAATAAGCTTTCCGATTTTATATCTTGGACACTATTGAGAAAATCATCAAATCCCATGTTATAAAATTCAACATTCATATCATTAAAGAACTTACTATAATCCATGATAGTTTGATACTTATTCTCTAAGCTCATCTTTTTAGGTTTCCATCCATATGGTGAGTTATTCAAACCACTTTGATTCTCTCTATATACACCGTTAAAACAACGATGCATTATGTATAGAAACTGAGCAGACGACAATAACTTATCTTCTTCTTTATTAGAGTTTTTTATTTGATTAAACTCTTTTCTTATACTTAAATAAAAATCATTAGAAGGTTGCATCATTGGTTTGATTGCTGCCTTATTTTTAGTTTGATTCATAGAAAAACATACTTCCGGTATAGTCGCAATATGTCGATTTTCTAAATCTTTAAGAAGTTCAAAAAGTTCTTGAGGATGATTTTTAACGGATAAATAAGTATTTATCAGGTTAGTATTGATGTCATTTAAGATTATCTTTTCTATTTTGTGTTTTTTAAACACTTCAATAGAACCCATAATCGAACCAAGACTTCCACAGAAAGGTTCGATATAATATTTAATATCGTTCTGTAAGAGTTGGTCACATTTTTGGGAAAGGGTGGAAGACATCCATTTTTTACCACCGATCCAATCAAAAAGTTTAGTGTCTATATTCATAATACTTATATTGGTTAGAAATGCTATTGTTCTTTACTATAAATAGTAATAATTTTGGGTGGTATATTATCCACACAGTAAAATCCAAGGGTATAATTTGGATCCATATATAAGTCAATAGTAGAATTTTTATTATCTATCTCATATATTACCCACTTATCATTAATTATATTTCTTTTATTATTCATCCTAAGTTCTCTATAGTAAAATTTCATTTGGGATATTAATTTAAAACAATCATTTGGATCTGAACATAGATAGAATCTATCTAAATGAATGGATAGTTTGGATTTAGACTTTGGAACTAATCCTATCTTAGAAACTTTATTCATGTACTCTTGTATAGATAAGTGGTATAATTTAGTAGGTATATCTGTTATAAGTTTATCATACTTAGGTTCATAAGTTATATTAACATCCTCATAATATCGTGTTTTGTTAATATCTCTTAATATATCTTCGTTATAGGGGAATATATTTTTCATACCACCAAATCCAGTTATTTCCATCTTAGATGGGAACCATCCATGTCTATCTATTAGTAAATTATTTAATATATCTAAATAATACCCTATCCCATTTATATATCTAACATCTAATAATTTTAGACATATTGTGTTATCCTTTTTAGATATATCAAATTTTATTCTATTTAGAATAAGTTCATTTTTAATATTATCTATTGTTAAATCAATATTGTGTGTCTTTAAGGTTTCATTTAATATAAAATCAGAGTATCTTGTTATAAGAATCATATTATTCATATTGGTATATATTAAAATGTTTGATATATACGTTATGAGTAGAAAATCATCAATCAATAAAATGGATCTTTATCTAAAAGATCTGTGGAATGTGATGTGATATGTTTTATATATAAAATATGTTTAAAAGATTATTAAGTACTCAAGAATTTATAGAAAAAGCAAAATTAGTACACGGAGATAAATATGACTATTCATTGGTGGATTATAAAAAGTCCAATTTAAAAGTTAAAATTATATATAATGGAGTTATATATAAACAAATCCCTTCTTCGCATCTAATTGGGAAATGTCCCGAAAATTTAAATACAAAATCGAATACCCAAGAATTTATAGAAAAAGCAAAATTAGTACACGGAGATAAATATGACTATTCACTGGTGGAATATATTAATTCTGGAAAGAAAGTTAAAATTATTTTTAATGGGATAATATATTATCAAAAACCAGAAGCTCATCTTATAGGGAAATGTCCCGAAAAAATTAATAGAAGATTTGACACACAAACTTTTATAGAAAAATCGAAATTAATACACGGAGATAAATATGACTACTCATTAGTAAACTATATTAATAATTCAACAAAAGTAATAATTAAATTAAATGGTAAAAAATACGAACAAAGTCCTCAAAAACATTTAATTGGGAAATGTCCCGAAAAAACTAATAGAAGACTCGACACACAAACTTTTATAGAAAAATCGAAATTAATACACGGAGATAAATATGATTACTCTATGTCTGAATATAAAAGAATTGATGAAAAGATTAAGATAGTTTATAATAATGAAGTATATGAAATGACACCATATGAACATATTAAAGGATATAGACCGGAAAAATGTCATGTGAAAACTACAGAAGATTTTATAAGAAAGTCAAAATTAATACATGGAGATAAGTATGACTACTCTAAAGTAAATTATATAAATCCAGATACTAAAGTCATAATATTATTTAATAATAAAGAATTTTTACAAACACCAGAACTACATTTAAGGGGAAATAATCCAATCGGGACCATTTTATATAGTAAAGGTGAAGAAAGAATAAAGTCCATATTGAATAAATATTCAATATGTTTTGAAAAGGAATTTTTCTTTGAAGAATGTAAATTTCTTAAAAAATTACCTTTTGATTTTTATTTGAAGGAATATAATTTATTAATAGAATTCGACGGAGAACAACATTTTTATCCTATTGAATATTTTGGAGGTATTGATAATTATAATAAAACGGTTAGGAATGATATGATAAAAAATAAATTTGCTAATATAAATAATATTCAATTACTTAGAATACCATATACAGAATATAATAATATAGAGAATATAATAACACATTACTTAAATTTATGAGTAGAAAATCATCAATCAATAAAATTAAGAGAGATAATTCAAAATCAAAAAATATAGAAGCCGGATTGATAATGAATTTATACGAAAAATCACATTCCCCTATTACTACTCATATAAATATTCGTGGATCGGAGTGTGATGTATTATCTGTAACTAAATCCGATTATATATGTGAATATGAGATCAAGATAAGTAAATCGGATTTTAAGGCAGATTTTAAAAAAGAAAAACATACACTTATAACCGAAAAGGTATTTAATGAAACGGTTACTTTGAAGAAAGTTGGTAAAAAAACATTTGAAATAAAAAATCCTTATTATGCTCCTAACTATTTCTATTTTGTAGTTACTGAGAATTTAGTTACTTTAGATGAAGTTCCAGAATATGCTGGTTTGATTTATGTAAAAGAAAATGGTAGTTTCGAGACTATTAAAAAGGCTCCTTTACTTCATAAAACAAAAGCTTCTCCGGAGTTTATAAGAGGGTTAGCTCATCAGTTATCATGTAAGTTAATATTTAAAAAAGTTCAATAGATATGATTATTAATAGATGCTGGAATATGCCACATAAAAATACTTTTGGTATAAAACCGGTTAGAGCCATAATCGACAAGTATAATAATCCAACATTATTAAGTATAGATCCATTTTCTAATAAGAATACTCTTGCTAAAATAACTAATGATTTGGATCCTCAATACAATACCACTTATAACTTAGACGCTTTAGACTTTCTTAAAACGTTTGCGGATGATTCGGTTGATTTAATCCTGTTTGATCCTCCATTTAGTCCTAGACAAGTATCGGAGTCTTATAAGAAACTTAATAAGACAGTTAACTGGCAAACAACACAGTCTTCTTTTTGGGGTAATCTTAAAAAGGAGATGGGTAGAATAGTTAAAAAGGATGGAATAGTTATAACTTGTGGATGGAGTAGTGGAGGTGTAGGTAAGAGTAATGGATTTGAGATACAAGAAATATTAATGGTTGCTCATGGTGGTAATCATAATGATACGATAATAGTTGTAGATAAAAAGATATGATAGAACTGATATGTATAAAAAATAAATCTAAAAGATTCCATAGAAAATGGGGTTGGAGTTCACCAATAGAAATCTCTATTGGTCAGAGATTTTTAATGTGGAGAGAACGGGATAAGTTTTTTATCAAAGTTGGATCATGGTGTCATGATGTTATTGAATCTGGAGATGAATGGTTTTTGAATGAAGATGAGACAGATTGTAGATTTACCACATTGAATGTTATTAGGGATCAAAAAATAAATCAGTTAATATGATAATAAACTCGAATAGGAAACTTATTATTTACATATGTATATTTATATCCTTATGTATATTATCGTTCTATTTAGTAGAACATGAATCTGGATGGTATTTTTCTATATTTCTATTAGCTGTTGGATTATCTAATACTATATTTGGAAGAGATGTGAAAATAGGGAGTAGTAAAGACTATATAAGAGAAAAAAAGATTGACGAAATTTTGAAATAAATATGTAAATATGGGATATATTTCGTATTTTTGTATTATGAAAAATCTACTGATTAATAAAGAGAACATTGATATAATGAAGGTTAAGGAGAATAACGATTTCAACGTTAAGCGTTTACTTAAAAATCCAAACCTTACTCAATCTCAGTCCATCTGTTTTGGAACTGTTTTTGAGAATTTTGTTAAATCTCTTATAGAAAGCAAAGACTTGAATCTAAGAAAAGAAAAATTAGTTGATATATACTCAACCGGAACAAAGACAAATAAGGGTAAAAAAGACATAGATATCAGTTTTGCTAACTATCCTAATTTATATTACTTTGAGTGTAAGCTAAATCTGGATTTAGACTCCGAAAAGTCAAAAGCAACAGATGATAAAGTGGGTAAGATAACCACGTTCCTAACAGAGGAAAATAAAAATATCAATATTGTATCCGGAGTTTTAACTGGATGGTATGAGAATGAAAAAGGTCTCCCAAATAAGTTAAAAACTAAGGTATTTTTTATGAAAGATCTATTCGAAATATTAGACATTAAGATATCTAAAGAAGAATATTACTCAATGTTAGAAGAATTTGGAAAATTAATATAAAAAAAGAGAGAGACAAATGTGTCTCTCTCTTTTTTTAGTAGTTACATATTATTAGGTGTGTAACAGCATTATCATAACGATTTTTAATGTTGGTTGAATACTTTAAGTTATATTCATGTTTAATATAGTCTTTATATAACTCATAAGTAAAGTCATCTTTGTTGATAATCATCATAACTTTAGCATTCTTCATAGATTTAAAAACCTCAGATAGTTCTATTTGCTCTTTATTTCCAAATGTATTTTCATGTGAATATTCATTAAACTCACGGGTATATGGTGGATCTAGATAAATGAAAGTATTATCAGTATCATTATTTATCATAGCTTCTTTATATGAACCACATGTTATTTGTGTCTTATTTAATAGATCAATATGTTCTGGTTTAATGTTTATATTAAGTTGTTTATAGTTACCATATGGTACATTAAATCCACCAGACGAGTTAAATCTTCTCATACCATTAAATGCTAGTTGATTTACTATAAAAAATCTAGCAGCTCTATCTAAAGATGTTAGATTAGATAATCCACCATTTCTATCTTTTTTTCTCCACTCATAATAAAACACACCTCTTTGCTTTTTAGCATCTGATATAGATATTTGCTTATCTTTTTCTAGCTTTGTTACTTTAGATAGATTGTTACCAACAACATTAACAATATCAACTATATCCTTATGATTATCTTTTACATTTTGTAAAAAATTTATCATTTCCACATCAACATCATTGATTACATTTTCATCAGCATTCATACTCCAGTAAACAGCACCCCCTCCAAAAAATGGCTCAACTAACTTAAAGTTCTTTCCTTCTTTTACAAATGAAGGATAATATTCCTTAAATATTTTTATCTCTTTTCTTTTTCCACCTGTCCATTTATATAATGGATCAACGTAGACTTTATCTTCATTTTCTATGTTACTAGTTTTTTTACTCATTTTAAAATTCTCTTTTTATATCCTCTCCTCTTGATTCCATATCTTTCCTGATAAGGCTTTCTATATAGCGGGATTTGTTTTTTATCTTTTTATCATTCGAGTATTCATCGAATAAATTTAACAAGTCTTCATCTATAGTTAATGTAAGACTTTTTCTTTTTTTATCATCTGGTATTTTTTTTCTCATATTTCTTATATATTGATAGAAATCATATGTTTATATCATCTATATTTCCGAAATCATTTTTCTTCATGTCTTGATATATTAACCATTCAATATATTTAGATTTGTTCGTTATTTTTATTTCAAGCAAATCTGTAATTTTTTTATCTAATGTTATAGATAGCGATTTCTTTGTCTTTTCCATATGTTATATTGTTTTTATATCATATATATAAAATATACACACCTCCCTTACATAATAAATACATTATTTTTACATTTTATTTTTAATATATACTATCAAAGGTCTTAAAATGGTTTGACCCTTGATAGTAAAATCAATTATCTATTAAATGAAAGTCCAAAGTTTTGGTTGTATAGAGCTTATATCCTAACCTTGATATAAGAAAATATCAGTTCTACAAAAATCTCGCGCTGTTTCCACCGATAAACAACGAGTAACCGTAAAGTATAAAAAACGTAGAAACTGCCTGAGGTAGACAGGAGACAATTACAAGGCACTGAAAAGTGGATTGATAAATAAAACACCACTCAGAAATACCATAAAGTTTTCCCTTTACGGTAGAAACATCGGTGTGGAAAATAAAGATTACTTAAAGATTAAATAAATTTTGAAATAAATCAAACAAGATAGAATTTCTAAGTATAAATATCGTTTCGTCCATATATCACAAAAATGGCAGACACTATTAAGTGTCCATAAAAAATATCTATATTATGAAATTCGAAATTCGAATCAAGAATCTTTATCTATCATATGATGGTGGAGAGAAAAAAACATTTAAAGGTGATGCTATACTAAACAGTCTCATAAACGCTCACCAAAAACTAGGAGATAACCTATATCAGGTTAATGTAAGAGGTCAACTTTTTAAGAATAATTGTAGAAGTAATCGAGTCTACAAAAGTATATCAGATACTATTATCGATATACATAATGCACAAATGAACAATAATCCGAAACTGGATCATGAGTTTGATAATCAAAATAACGGATGTCTATTAATAGTTTCTTCTATTAGACACAAAAAAGAAGATATTTATGAAGTTTCAATTGATCATCCATATGAAGGAATTGGTAATGGTCAACAATCAATTTCCGCATCATCAATAACAACAACAAAATACCCAATATCAGACAATGTTTCAATGGGAATTAAAGTTATGGTTGGATACCCAGAGACAGAAGCTAGAAAAGCATGTGAAAAGAATAATACGTCCAATAAAATTGGAGTACATGATATAAGTTCCAATTATTGGTTACCACTATCAAATCAACTTATCAAAAAAGGATATGATTTAAGATTCAAAAATCAACATGACAAATCAACTGGTGATAAGATCATAAACTTATGGTCTCAAGGATTTAGAAATTTCCTAAGCAGTTATCATACAGATAAACCTTGGATAAAAGCTAGTGATGTGGATGAATTATTAGTTCCAGAAGAGGTAAGTACTACTGAGATTATTGAAGTACATAGAATATGGGGAGAAATTAAAAAATGGAAATCTACTAAATTTCAAGATGAAAAAGTAGATAGATCCGGATATTATATGGACACGATTGCTTTTCTATACAAAAAATACTTTAGTCCCGAATTATTTAGATTAGAGTCTGACTTTTTTGAAATGGCATTTAATGCTATAACTGATAGTGTAGAAGACTACAGAGACCTTACCAAATCGGATAAAAAAACCTGGAGATTAATTGATACTACTATTAATCTTTACAAAGAAAGATTAGTTACCGCTAACCTTCAGGATAAACCTAAGAAACTATTGACATCAATTTAATTTTTATCCAACCCTAATTTTTAATAAACTTTTTTAGATAGCGTTATAAAATCCATAAACAAAAAAACAGAGGTTATTTATAAATAATTTTTATTATCAAAAAACTTTTCTTATCTTTGTTATATAAATGAAACAAATGAAGACATTCTTTTCAACAATACTACATTCGTGGGGTTCTGATACACCACAAGAGGTTATCTGGGGGTTAAATGACTTACTTGAATGGGCTAAGTCAAAAGGATTCCAAACAACTTTAGAGTTTGATGATGTGTGTTCTTATAGTGATGAACCAACACAAACAAAGGTCTCTAACGACAACGAAACTTTAGTAAAAGAACTTTCAGATTTTTTTGAAGAAAAAATGAAATAAATTAGGTAGAAATAAAAAAACTTTCTATCTTTGTGTAACAAAACAGAAAAAAAGACAAAAGGGACTAAAACTTTTTAATATATACTACAATGAGAAATATGAATCTAAATATGAACCTTAATAACACACTCAACGTGAATAATACGTTATGTATTAGACACGCTGGTCTGGGAAGTTTAGATTATCTATCATAGTAAAAGATATATCACTAATATAAACCCAGACTGTCGAAAGAAAGTCTGGGTTTTTTACTTTGGATTGTAGCTTAATCGGGAAAGCATCACGCTGATATCGTGAAGAGAGTCGGATCGTAACCGACCAATCCAACAGAGAACTAGGTTTTTAATATATATCATAAAAAAGATATATTATGGAAACAAGTTCGATAAAAGATCAAGTTCTTTTTCTCAGAAAAGAAGGTAAAACTTATAATGAGATAAAGAATATAGTGAGGTGTTCTAAAGCAACAATATCTTACTTTTGTAAAAAAGCAGGATTGAATGATATAGGAAAGTCACCTAAACTTGATAATGATAAGATTGAGAAAATTATAGAGTTCTATAAAACACACACTCTTGAAGAAACATCAAAAGAGTTTGGAGTTTCGAGAACAACCGTTTTGAAACATAAAAAAGAGTATAAAAATGTTTTAAACCGAACAGAGGAGGAGAAAAAGAAAATCAATTACGCTCATGTGAAAGATTTCAGGGTTAGAATAAAGGAAAGAGCTGTTGAGTATAAGGGTGGTAAGTGTGTTATATGTGGTTACGATAGGTGTATAAAAGCATTAGAGTTTCACCATGTTAATCCAGAAGAGAAAGACTTTACACTTGGTTCGAATACAAATATAGCATGGGAAAAGGTGAGGAAAGAAATAGAAAAATGTATTTTAGTATGTGCAAATTGCCACCGGGAGATACATGATGACATGATAGAAATATAAAGAGACGGAAAGCGTTGAAGAACTCTATAAAAAACTTCATCGGAGAGGCCGAATGGTGGAATGGGAGACACGCCATCTTGAGGGGGTGGTATCCGAAAGGATGTGAGGGTTCGAATCCCTCTTCGGTCACAAATAGTACCTTTTGCCTGAGTGGTGGAATGGTAGACACGCAGGACTTAAAATCCTGTGAGCCGAAAGGATCGTGTGGGTTCGACTCCCACCTCAGGTACTAAAAAAATATATAAAATGATAATAATAAATTGAATCGCAGTTATCTTACTAATAGTTCTCCCAATCTACATTTGAAAGGGATTTTGTAAAATAACAAGATTAGACAAATACAAGCACTTGTAACCGAGTCTGCCTTCTAAGCAGTTAATCGTAGCGGAGTTGAAAACGTGGGTTCGAATCCCTCCAGGTGTTCAAAATTGGTTAGTTGCCGTAGAGGCCGAACGGTCTGGACTGTTAATCCAGTGAAGCAATTCCAACACAGGTTCGAATCCTGTCTAACCAGCGAATATTATAAAGGATAACTAGATCAAGGGTTCTGTCCGACAAATGGGTATTAAGCATTAAGGTGATGCAGCACGCTGTTAACGTGCAGAAGACTGATCGTTCCAGTCAATACCCGCAAAAGGAATAGTAATTAGAAAAGCTACTTCGCAATTTTGGTATCTCAGTTGGTAGAGAAGCAGGTCGAGACCGTAAGGTACAACCAGCAGGTCGTTGGTTCAAGTCCAACCTGAAACAAAAACAAACTTTTCTATAAGTATCTTTCCTTTATTTGGTGGGGTTGGTCGCGGCGGCCAGCTAGTCTGCAAAACTACCGGAGTGAGTTCGACTCTCACCCCCACCTCAAATCAGCAGTATCCTATACTCAACATAGATTTCTAGAATTTATGCTGAAAGAACTGGAAGGGTTAAAAACTATACTATCGAAGTCATATTCTAGAAAATGTGATTAGTGTCTATAGGAAGATAGGTTCAACCCCTATCCTGTTGTCAAATTAGTTCCTTAGCTCAGAGGCAGAGCACTTCCCTTACATGGAAGGGGTCAGGATTTCGAAATTCCTAGGAACTACTAAATGGATGGTAATCGTTAGAGTTACTTCGGATAATTATTATGACTTAAAATCAAAATATAGTGGGTTCAAATCCCACAAATAAACACTCTACGAAACTTTCCTCCATATGCCAAAGTGGGTCAGCGGCGACACCAGCACTTTTGTAAAGTGCTACACAAACATCGGGGGTTCGAGTCCCTCCTTTGGCTCAAATAAAACAGAAGATAGGCTCATTATTTTTATATATAAAATAAAAAGTATATGAGTACTGAAGTTGAAATACTAATCTCGTTATTAGATAACGGACTAACTAATAGTGAAATTTCTAAGGAAATGAATCTATCACGATCAAGTGTTGTGAGGTTAAAATCTAAATATAATTTAAAATCAAAGTTTTTTGACTTAAAAAAAGAACAAAAGACTTGTTTACAATGTGGAATCACAATGATCACACTAATAAGTGAGAGTAGAAAATTTTGTTCTAAATCTTGCTCAGCTACTTATCATAACTTTATAAGAGGAGATAAGAGAATCAATTATGACGACATCATAGAAAAAGAAAATAAAGTTTATAAAGTATGTGAAAATTGTGAAAACGAATATCCAATAGATAGAAGGGAAATGTCTAGAAGTAGGAAATTTTGTTCACACAAATGTCAACAAAAATTTCAAAAGAATAGAAAGTTTTCTAAAATAGAAAATAACAATTTAGTAGATATAACAACTAGAACAATCAAAAAATTTTTAATAGAGAAATGTGGCAATAAATGTATGGATTGTGGTTGGGGGGAAACCAATCAATTTAGTGGTAGAGTTCCTATAGAACTTGAACATATTGATGGTAATTCCGAAAATAACAAATTAGATAATTTAAAACTGTTATGTCCAAATTGTCACTCATTAACTTCAACATATAAAGCTTTGAATAAAGGAAACGGAAGGCATCAAAGAATGAAAAGATATAATGAGGGTAAAAGTTATTAAATTATTGGAGATTAGCTCAAATGGTAGAGAGCTTCTATGACATGGAAGAGGCAACCGGATCGTAACCGAGTGTGTCCTCCTATAAAAAAATATTATTAATGAACTTGATTGATAAATTTAATGAGTATTTCAATAAATTGCAAGAATCCCTGAATTCTCCTCAAGATATTTCATGGGTTAAGGATTTTGATAATTTTATAGGAAATTTTGAGATAAACGATAACAAATATAGAATAGAGTATTTAAAGCAAATCGGTGAAAATTACTCATATTCATTTTCTATATTAAAAGACGGAAAATGGAGTTATGATGTCTCAAACATAGGAGATGGTTTCAAAGTTTTATCTACCATTACCAATGGAATTAGTTTTTTATTCGAAAAAACCAATCCCGATTCTATTACATTTTCCGCAATAGATGAAAATGATACTAGAAAAAGACTATATGAAAGGTTCTGTAATGATTTTTGTAAAAAAAATAATTTTAAATTATCAAATAGAGGTACGGAAGAAATCATTATATTTGTATTATTCAATGATATGTTATCAAATGATAGAAAGGAATTGATTTTCCAATCTGTTAAGAAGATTATAGAAGAAGGAAAATAATTAGTCCTATAGCTCAATTGGGAGAGCGCTTTCTTGACGTGAAAGAGGTCATCGGTTCGAACCCGGTTAGGACTACTCGGCGTTTACCTCATCGGCAGAGGATCCCCGCT
>Ga0114962_10003236_pt1 | contig 13257 bp, 12 predicted proteins | sample C_130820_MF_Meta_FD_87017 | JGI IMG/M metagenome (GOLD analysis project Ga0114962, IMG submission 87017) | Freshwater microbial communities from Lake Croche, Canada to study carbon cycling - C_130820_MF_MetaG | ecosystem: Environmental > Aquatic > Freshwater > Lake | place: Lake Croche, Canada... | reverse complement strand
CAACAAGGATGTGCCGCGCCGGCAGGCTGCCGAAAAAGTCGATGCGCTTCTCGGGGAACTGGGCCTGACATCGCTGCGGGAGCGCTTTTTCACCGGCCCGGACCGCAGCAGCAGCCCATCGGAATCGGTGCCCGCAGCATGACTCTGGAAAAGATCCTTCACAGCCCGGGCTTCGGCAGCCGCAAGCAGTGCCGCCAGCTCATCTGGAACGAGCAGGTCAGTGTGGCCGGACGGCTCATCACCGATGCCGATGAAGACCTCCCCTGCGAAGGCCTGGTCTTCAGTGTTAACGGCAAAGAATGGACGTTTCGTCAGCACCTCTACATCGGCTTGCACAAGCCGCCCGATTACGAGTGTTCGCGCAAGCCCAGTCACCATCCGGGCATCCTCAGCCTGTTGCCGCAGGAATACCTCAACCGCAATACCCAGCCGGTCGGCCGGCTCGACCATGACACCACCGGCCTGCTGCTGCTGTCCGATGACGGCGGCTTCATCCACGCCCAGTCTTCGCCGAAGCGGCATATCCACAAGATCTATGAAGCCACCGTCTTCGAGGCGGTGACGCCGCAACTGATCGCACAGCTGCAGGAAGGCGTAAAGCTCATCGACGAGGACAAGCCCATCGCCGCGCAGGTACGCATGCTGGACACGCATCTGCTTGAACTCAGCATCGACCAGGGCAAGTACCACCAGGTCAAGCGGATGCTGGCTGCGGCGGGCAATCACTGCGTCTCATTGCGCCGCAGTGCGATCGGCAAGCTCACCCTTGATTCGCTGGGCCTGCCCATGGGCCACTGGTGTCATCTGGACCCCGCGCAACTGGCCCAACTGGTCTGAGGGTGCACGGACGCCGGAGCCGATTCGAGTCGGTGCCTTTGACAAGCCCGCCGAAGCGGGCTTGTGTTGGCGCAAGACCGGTCAGGCCTGCTTGCGACGGGCCGCACCGATACCGATCAAGCCAAGGCCAAGCAAGGCAACAGTGGCCGGGGCGGGTACTTGAGCGACAAAACCATACACGTTGCCAGCGTTGCAACCACCGGCTGTGCTTGTGCCGCAGGTTTGACCGTAATCGCCAAATTTGGTCAAGTCAGGGTAGAAGAGAACGCCTTGAGCACCGGGCTCATTCCAGTCCGGTTGACTCGATCCCCAGGAAAAACCGTTGGAGCCAGGCGTGATCGACGTGCCATTCACCCAAGAAAAGGGGGAGCCTTTGGTTGAACTTGCATACGCCCCGACCCAAGGACCCAAATTGTTGGAGTTGTAGAGGGTCGAAAAACCCGTAATGCCTGTAACAGCACCGATTGCGCCACTCGACGTCAGCGATGCCAAATCCCCGCCTAAACCTTGAGCGAACGTTCTGGCGGCGGTCCAGGTAATGCCTCCGTCATTGCGTGTGTCATAAACCTGATAGGTGACACCTCCAAACGATGCAGAGCCGAGCAAAGTCGGGCTTGCTTGTGCACCCACGGCTGTCAGACCCAGCACCATTCCTACGATCGTTGCTATGCGTTTCATCCCTAAGCTCCCTTTCGGATTATTTTGACCTTTGCCACAAGTGCGCCCATCGCACTCGGCAGCGACGGTAATTGAGCAAACTCTGTGCCACGTCGCCAAAAGCCGCTCTGGGCTTAAAGAATCAGATACAGGCTTGGTTTAATTGGGAGGGCAGTAAAAAAGCCCGACATGACATTCATCACGCTTTCAATCCAATCGTGGTCAAACTTTCTGCAAAGTGGTCGCAAGCAGCGGTTTGGGGGCGTTTAGTCGCCGATTCACTGCCAAGCATGTGTAAAGAATTCCGACATGACTTTTGTCACGGATTTGGTCGAACGCGCATGGCCAGCATCCTTCTCTGATGCCAACCCGATGCCAGTCAGATCAAGCTTGCAGGCCCCTACGGCGGTAAACCGAAAACCAGGATCAAGGGCCGAACAATCAGCCGCAAAGCGGCATTACGGTACGACCACCGTGGCCGGATCAGCCCGCGCCTCACCCTGCGCCACGTGCCACGGCTTACACTCGATCCCATCGGCATCGCATGTCACCGACAAGCGCAGCACCAACGAGACCCACAAGAGGGGGAGACACTTATGACCGACTACGACCTGATCATCCGCGGCGGCACCGTCCATGACGGCCTTGGCAGCGAGCCGCGCATCACCGACATCGCGGTCAAGGACGGCCGCATTGCCGCCATCGGCGCGATCAGCGGCACGGCCCTTGAGGAGATCGATGCCAAAGGTTTGCTGGTGACCCCGGGCTTTGTCGACGTTCACACCCACTTCGACGGTCAGGCCACCTGGGAGCATCGGCTTGCGCCGTCTTCCGGCCACGGCGTGACCTCGGTGGTCATGGGCAATTGCGGCGTCGGGTTTGCGCCCTGCAAGCCCGATCAGCGCGAGATCCTGGTCAAGCTCATGGAAGGCGTGGAAGACGTGCCCGAGGTGGTCATGATCGAGGGCCTGCCCTGGAACTGGGAAACCTTCCCCGAATATCTCGATGCGCTGGATGCGCGCCAGTTCGACATCGACATCGCCGCCCAACTGCCGCACTCGGCGCTGCGGGTCTATGTGATGGGCGAGCGCGCAGCCACCCAGGAGCCGCCGACCGCTCAAGACCTGGCCGCAATGCGCCGGCTCACTACTGAAGCCATCAAAGCCGGCGCATTGGGTGTGACCACCTCGCGCAACATGCTGCACAGAACTAAGGCCGGCGAACTCGCCCCCAGCCTCTTCTCGGAAGAAGACGAACTCGGCGCACTTGCCGATGGGCTGAAGGACGCCAGCAGCGGCGTTTTCCAGATCATTCCGGCACCGATGGGCGATGCCGACCATGAGTTCGGTGTGATGCGACGCATTGCCGAGCGCTGCGGCCAGCCGCTGTCGTATTCGCTGATCCAGATGCCGGCAGGCGACCCGGATGCCTGGCGTAAATCGCTCGCTGCCCTGTCACAGGCCACAAAGGACGGGCTGCCGATGCGTGCCCAGATCGCGCCGCGCCCGGTCGGCATGCTCTATGGACTGGAACTGAGCTTTCACCCGTTTGCCTTTCACCCGAGCTACAAGGCGATCAGCCGCCTGCCGCTTGCGCAGCGCCTTGAACGGATGAAAGACCCGGTCTTTCGCGAGCAACTGCTCTCCGAGCAGCCCGAAGACACCAACCCGGTCAATATCAAGACCGTGCGCGGCTTTCAGTACTGCTATGCCTGGGAAACCGAGGCGAATTACGAGCCGCAGATCGCCGATCGCATCGACCGGCTGGCAGCCGCCGCCGGACAATCGGTGGAGGAATTTTCCTACGACCTGCTAATCGCCAACGACGGTAAGTCGATCTTCTATCAGCCCGGTGCCAACTATCGCGACGGCAACCTGCTGGCAGTGCGCGAAATGCTCGAGCATCCCGACACGGTCGTGGGCCTGGCCGACGGCGGGGCACACTACGGGATGATCTGCGACGCGAGCTTTCCCACCTATTACCTGGCCCGCTGGGCACGCGATGCGCAAGCCGCTCAGCGCATTGCGCTGCCCAAGGCGATTGCCGCGCTGACCAGCGAGCCGGCAACGCTTGCCGGCCTGAACGATCGCGGCCGCATCGCGATCGGCCACAAGGCCGACTTCAACCTGATCGACTTCGATCGGCTCAACGTGCGGGTGCCCACCGTCGAGCATGACCTGCCGGCGGGCGGTCGCCGTCTGCATCAGCGTGCCGACGGCTATGTGGCCACCATCGTCTCGGGCACGGTCACCTATCGAAATGGCCAGGCCACCGGCGCGCTGCCGGGTCGGCTGGTGCGTGGGCAGCAGAAGGCTCCTCAGGCCGCCTGAGTCTGCGCCCCGTCAAAGACATAAGGCTCAAGCGTCGCCTGCGCCGTGCTTCGCAGGGCATGCCACTGACCCGGGCCGCCGTAGTACGCCAGGCTGCCCGGTTCGGCATTGCCCTCGCCGTTGTAATACGACAGGCAATCGCGCAGCGCGCGGGTGCTCAGATCGGCATCAGCGCAATGCTGCGCATAAGCGACTTCCGGATCCTTGCGGACATCGACGACGCCCGCACCGCGTTCGCGCATTGTTTTGAGCATCCAGACGACATAGTCGGTATGCGCCTCGACGCCGAGGGTGAAGTTGAACTGGCCGCCGCCGCCCTGCGGGCCTGACATGATGAACAGATTGGGAAAGCCCTCGCTGTGCATGCCGAGGAAGGTCTTCACCCCTTCGGTCTGCCACTTCTCGCGCAGCGTGCGTCCGCCACGACCGGTGATCATGTTGAAGGTCGAGGTCGCCATCCACTGAAAGCCGGTTGCATAGATCAGCACATCGAGCGGGTACTCGGTGCCGTCGTGAACCACGCCCCGCTGGTTGATGCGACTCACCCCAAGCGGCGCGGTATCAACCAGCGTCACATGCGGCAGGTTGAAGGTCGGCAAAAACTCGTCATGAAAGGTCGGCCGCTTGCAGCCATAGGGGTAATAGGGCTTGAGTGCCGCCGCAGTTTTCGGGTCTTGGACGATCGCATCCACCCGCGCCCGAATCTGCTCCATGATCCGGAAATTGGTGTCGAGCTGCTTGGCGATCATCTCCTGCGGCGTGAGCGCGCGCTCGTACTGTTTGCGCGCCTTGAAGTCGGACACCTTGCCCGACAGGAAATCATCATTGCCCTGCAGCGCGGTGCGCCCCGACGAGATCATCGCCAGCCGGTCGCGGCGCGCCCGCGCCCAGCCCGGCTCCTTCGACCAGGCCTCGATCTCCTGCGCCGTGGTGGCCCGCTGATCGCGCACGTCGATGGTCGACGGTGTGCGCTGAAAGACAGTCAGGTGCTTGACCACCTTGGCGATCTCGGGGATGACCTGGACTGCGGTCGCGCCGGTGCCGATGATGCCCACGCGCTTGCCCTCAAGATCGACGGTGTAGTCCCAGCGTGAGGTGTGAAAGGACTTGCCGGCGAAGGTCTCCATGCCCTCGATGCGCGCGAGCTTGGGCGTGGTGAGGATGCCGTTGGCCAGCACGACGAAGCGGGCCCGCATGCGGTCGCCCCGATCGGTGGCGACTGTCCAGCGCTGCGAGCCCTCGTCCCAGCTGGTCTGCTCGACCGTCGTGTGAAAAAGGCAATGGTCGTAGAAGCCGAAACGCTGCGCCATGCTCTGGCAGTACTCGAGAATCTCGAAGCCCGAGGCAAATTTCATCGTCGGGAAGTAGCCCATCTCCTCGAGCAGCGGCAGATAGCTGTAGGCCTCGACATCGCAGGCAATCCCGGGATAGCGGTTCCAGTACCAGGTGCCGCCGACATCGCCGCCCTTCTCGCAAAAGCGCACGTCGCCAAAACCTGCCTCGCGCAGCTTGTACCAGAGCAGCAATGCGGCAAACCCCGCGCCGATGACCACGATGTCGCATTCATCGGTGAGGGCATCGCGCTGCACCGCAGGCGCCGAATAAACATCCTCAAGGTAGCGGGCGAATTCGCCTTCCATGGCGATGTAGTCGGCGGCACCGCGCCTTGATTCCTTGAATTCGCGATAGCGCGCCTGCTCATCAGCATTGAAAACCGCGCCTGCGGGGGCGTCGGGCAGCACCTTGAGCGCAGCGTCGGAAATTGCCGAATAGCCCTTTCCGGCGATCCTGTCGGTGGCCTTGGCGGCGCGTGTGTTGAAGACCTTGAAGCCGGTGGCCTGGTCGGTGCGAATCGGTGCCGTCATGATCGTTGTCCCCTGTCTCGTCTGATCATCGCGGGCCTGCCTCGATCGGGCAGGCCTCAGTGACCGATAGGATCGCCGGTAAGGGACGGATGAGGCAAGTCGCAGATTCAGCGGGACGGGCGCGGGCTCTGCAAGGAGGTCGGCATCGACCGGATCGCGCCGGCAGACAGGTCACCCGTCCCCAGGTCCATCGATGACGCATAGGTGCGATCGAGGGGCTGGGCCGCCGGTTTGGCCGAGACCAGCGCGCCGAACGTCTGCATCGAGGCCGACGGCGTCGCAGGGCGCTTGTCGGCGCTCTGACCCGATACCGGGACGCTGACGCCATTGACTGCCGTGAATTCGGGTCCGGCCTGGCAGGGTGACATCAGGGCAATCGAGACGAACATTGCGGCGGCGGCAGGAACGAATCGCTTCAATCCGGACAGCGGACGCGACGGGGCGCATTGCATGGGGTCACCTCAGTCTGAGCAGGCGGCGAGGCAACAGGCACTCGCAACGAACCAGAACTTAGGCGAGGGCTGCGGTCGGGCGGGTGATGAAAATCACTGATGAGCCAAACTTTTTTCAAAGCGATCAGATCGATCGGCAGTTCAGCCCGAAAACGCCCGAGCCTGCTGAGCCGACAGCCCCAGCAGCAGCCCGATTGCACCGGCATAAAAAACGATGTTGACCTGATGCGCCAGGGTCACCTGCGTGAGACCACTGATGCAGGTCGCCATGACCACTGCCAGACCCGCCACCGCGAGGCTTTGACCAAGCGTGTCGCTTCGATCGCGCGCGGCACGGCCCATGCGCCAGAAGAGTCCGGCCGGCACGGCGTACATCGCGCCGAGCATCACCAGACCCGGCACGCCCAGCGTGGTGAGCGCCTCGATCAGATCGTTATGACCGTGCTTGACGCAGAACTGCGCGGCCGGACACTGCGGCAGATTCATCATCAGCTGACCATACTGATTAAGTCCGATGCCGGTCAGCGGATGCGAGAGCAGGGTCTGAACGCCGAGTTGCCACATCAACAGACGCGCGCCGACCGGTGAATCAGCATCGCCGCTGCCGAAGCGATCGATTTCGGTTCCGATGGTCTGAAACCGACTGGCGAGTTCAACCCCCGGTATCGCGAAGGCCAGGGCAATCAGCAGCGACAGCCCAAGCAGCAAACCGAGGTAGGCGGACGCACGCATGCCCCGATGCCTGATCGGGATGAGCGGCAAGGTGGTCATCACCAGCGCCATCCAGGGGCCCCGCGATCCATTGAGAATCAGGATGGCCGCCGCCAGAAAGAGTCCCCCCCAGGCCAAGGCATGACTGCGCCGATCGTTGCCGGGCCTCACAAAGCCGATCAGCGCAATGGCGGCCACCATGTTGGCAAAGACGATCGGTGGCAGGCCGCCGCTCGGCCGCTCGATCCTGAGCACCACGACTTGCCAGGCGATGAGTGCCGCTGCAGCGATCAGACCGATGAGTGCCCCGGTCCACAGCAAGCGGCTGTCGGCGCCCCGGTGCATGACCAGCAGACAGGCCAGCAGTGCCAGGATCATGCGGCTCGGATTGTCCAGGGTGTTCCAGCCCAGATCAAAGTGCAGGATCGAGCCAAGACAGACCACCAGGACAGTTAGAATTGCCAGCGACAGGGGTTGAACGACATCGGCGTTGGCACGAGCGGTCGCGAACAGCCCGTGCCTCGCCACCATCAGCGCCACAATGGTGGCCGCCAGAAACACAGAGGCGCCTTTCGGAACACTCAGCAGCAGGATCGGAAACGCCAGCACCAGCAGGCTGGCGACCGTCAGATGCCGGATCTTGTCAGGCCACATCAGCAATTGCCATGAGCATCTCGGTTGTACTGATCACGAAAGACGAAGCGCACAACATTGCTGCCTGCCTGGCGGCGGTGGCCTGGTGCGATCGGATGATTGTAGTGGACTCGGGCAGCCGCGACGGCACACCGAAAATCGCGCGCGAGCTCGGCGCCGAGGTCTTCGAAACCGAGCATTGGCCGGGGTTCGGGCCGCAAAAAAACCTTGCGGTCGGCAAGGCCGACACCGACTGGATCCTGTCGATCGATGCGGATGAACGCGTGACACCGGCCCTTCGCGACGAGATTATCGCCGCCATGGCCGCAGGCCATGCCGATGCCTATGAGATGCCGCGTCTGTCGAGTTTTTGCGGCCGCTTTATCCGGCATGGCGGCTGGTACCCCGACCGCGTCACGCGGCTGTTTCGGCGCGGGCGGGCCCGATTCAGCGACGACCTGGTCCATGAGCGGGTGGTGAGCGACGGCCCGGTCGGTCGTCTGATGACGCCACTGCTGCATCACACCTATGAGGACTACTCGGAAGTGCTTGCCAAGATCGAGCACTATTCGACGCTCGGCGCGCGTCAGGCTTTCGAGCGCGCCAAACGGGCCAGCCCGGCGAGCGCGGTGATGCATGGCACCTGGGCCTTTATTCGCACCTACCTGCTGCGGCTCGGCTTTCTGGACGGCGCTCAGGGCCTGGGCGTGGCCCTCATGACCGGCCAGGCGAGCTACTACAAGTACATCAAGCTGTGGCTGCTGTGGCAACAGGCCGGCGCTCAGCCCGCCAGCAGATCGAGGCGCGACGATCGACCGGGCCCTTCGGGCAACACGTAGGCCATCTGGCGGTCGTCGAGTCGCAAGTGGCGCTCAAGGACCGACGCAATCACCTGGCGAAAATCGGTGGTCACCGCAAGGTCGCGACCCTCGTGCAGCGCATTCGTCTCGAGCCCCGGCCATTCGCCATGGACCCGGCCACCACGCACGCCGCCACCCATCAGCCACATGACGTTGCCATGGCCGTGGTCGGTGCCCTGCGTGCCGTTCTGACGTACGGTGCGGCCGAATTCCGACATCACGATGACGACGGTATCGTCGAGCCGGTCGTCGAGTTCCTGCGCCAGCGCGGTGAGCCCGCCGGCGAGCGTCTGAAGGCGCGTCGCGAGCTGACCGCGGGCGCCGCCCTGATTGGTGTGGGTATCCCAGCCGCCAACCGAGAAGAAGGCTGCGCGCATACCAGGCTCGCGGCGCATCAGCCGGCCAAGGCGGGCCGCGTCCTGGGACAGACCGGCGAGCGGGACCGCGCCCCTCGCAATGCCGGGGTCCATGCCGGGCTCCATGCCTGAGGCGGCAGCGTCTTGCATCGCCTGGCGGGTCTCACGCATCGCCTGCCAACTTGCGCCGGCAACTGCATCCTCGGCATAAAGGCGATCAAGTGCCTGTCCGAGTGCGCGCGAGCCGCCGCCGCGCTGCTGATCGGCGCCGCCTGCCGGCAATGAGGCGACCGGCATCGGACCGGTCAGGATGCGCGGCATGATGGCACCGAGATTGACCGCCTGCACCGGCGGCCTGCCCGCGTCGGTCGCCGGATCGGCCAGAACCTTGAGCAGCCGATTCATCCAGCCGTCGGGGGTGGATCGACGACCCGGGGTCGCAGTCTCGAGGAAATCCTGCGCATCGAAATGCGATCGCGTGGGGTCGGGCGAACCGCTCGCGTGCACGAAGGCGAGGCGATCGGCGCTCCACAAGGGCAGCATCGACGCCAAGGCCGGATGCAGACCGAAGCGCGCATCGAGCGGCAAGGCGCCATCCGGGCGCCCCGGTGTCGCAATCGCAATCTCGGCCCGGTTTCGGGCATAAGCCGGATCGCCATGGGGCACGACCACACTGAGCCCATCGACTGCGCCACGCAGCATCACGACCACCAGCTTGCTCTGCGAGGATCGGCCGGCCATCGTGTCAGCGCCTCATGAAATCAGGGCTCGCCAGCGCCATTGAGACCTGCTCTTTCGGCGGGAGGCCGGCCATCACCGATTTCGCACCGGCGCCCAGGCTTGCCGACAAGGTGTCGGTCATCGAACTGCCCGTCTGCCCGCCGAGGCGGATACCAAATTCGGCGCGCTGGCGCAGCCCCTCCGGGTTGAGCCAGGCCTCGCGCGAATCACGCCAGCCATCGGGCGTCGGACACAGGAAAATCGGCATGCCCATGCGCGCGACCGCGCCTGCCAACTGCCGGGTATCTCCCATCGGGGCCGAGCAGGCGCGCACCGCCGAGACCGTGTACTGATAAGGCGTCTTGAACTTTGCCCCGCGCATCGACGGGTCGAGAAACTCGGGGCTGAGGATGAGCGTTCGCATCACTTCGCGCAGATCGCCGTCGGTCTGCGAAAAACGGGCCGCCAGACGATCGACGAGTGCGGGCGGTGGCTGATCGGCAACGAAACTTGCGGCGAGCTTGCGACTGATGTGGCGTGCGGTCGCCGGATGACGCGCCAGCAGGTCAAGCGCCCATTCGCCCTCCTTCTGGCCGCGCCCCGGGACTTCCAGGCCAAGCAGCCGCTTGGGACCGTTGTCGTGCCGTCCCGGATAAAACCGGAACGCGTCGCTCGGACCGGGGTTGCGCCGATCGAAGGACCAGCCGGTGAAGACTCGGGCCAGTTCGGACACATCGAGCTGGGTATAGCCACCCTCGACACCGAGCGTGTGCAATTCGAGCAGCTCGCGGGCATAGTTCTCGTTAGGGCCCTTTGGCATGGCAAAGCCCGGCGGCAGCGGCGTGCCGGGTGGCAGCGCGAATCCGCTGGCGACGCTCTGCCAGTTGTCGAGATAATTGAGCATCGCCGGATGGCGAGCGGTTGCACCAAGCAGGTCGCGAAAACGTCCGAGCACATAGGGCCGAATCGCTTCGGCCTCATAAAAGCCCGCAGTCACCCGAACGGTTTCCTTGCCGGCGAACACATTGAAATGGTTGAACCAGAACTCGACCAGCACCTCTTCGAGCTGCCGGTTGGACGCGGCTGCGCGCATCAGACGGGCCTGCCTCGCCTGACCCTGCACCCGCTGGACGATTGCGGTGACCTCGGCCTGGGCTGCTGCCCGCTGCGACTCGGTCAGCGCCGGGCTCAGGGCGTCGGCCTGCCGGCGCGCGAAGATCTCAAGCGTCGGCGCATGCGTCTCGTGCAGCACCGGCATCGCATCGAGCCCGGCGATCAGCTCGGCCGGCTCAGCGATCGAGGCCGGCGCAAGTTGGGATTCCAGCCAGGCACCGGCGCCGATTGCCTTCATCTGCTCGATGTCACCCGGACGTGCGCCATAACCCAATCGGTTGTGCAGATGCAAAGCCAGCGAGGCGTCGGTCGGGCCAATCGAGGTCAGCCCCCCGTTCTTCGTCGCGATGATCTGCCCGACACCCTGGGCAGCGCATCCCGCCAGCCAGGCCGCGGCTGATCCGACACCGACGCTCAGGGCGGCGCGACGTTTCATCGGTTTATGCCGACAACCCGCTCAAGCCCTTGGGCAAGGGGAACTGCACTTCCTCCTTGATGCCGTCAAGGGTTTGAACCTTGGCAACCCCCAGCGAGCGCAGGCGCTCGAGAAGGGCCTGCACCAGCACTTCCGGCGCCGATGCACCGGCGGTGATGCCGATGCGCCGCTTGCCCGCAAGCCATGCCGGATCGAGCTCGTCGGCGGAACCGATCAGTCGCGCCTCCTTGCCCATCTTCTCGGCCACTTCGCGCAGACGATTGCTGTTGGAGCTGCTCGGGCTGCCGATCACCAGCACCAGATCGCACTGGGGCGCCATGAACTTGACCGCATCCTGACGATTCTGGGTCGCATAGCAGATGTCCTGCTTTTTGGGCTCGGCAATCAGCGGGAAGCGCTTCTTGAGCGCCTCGATGACCAGCCGGCAATCATCAACCGACAGCGTGGTCTGCGTCACATAGGCCAGCGGCCGGGTCGATTCGATCTCGAGCCGCTCGACATCCTCGACCGTCTCAACCAGATGGATGCCGTCGTCGGCCTGACCCATCGTGCCCTCGACCTCGGGATGACCCTCGTGACCGATCATGATCACATCGCGCCCGTCGCGCCGCAGTTTGGCCACCTCGACATGGACCTTGGTGACCAGCGGACAGGTGGCGTCGAAGACCTGCAGGCTGCGACCACCGGCCTCGTTGCGCACCGCGCGCGACACGCCATGGGCCGAGAACACCACGGTGGCGCCGTCGGGAATGTCGGACAAATCATCGACGAAAACCGCGCCCTTTTGCCGCAGGTCGCCCACCACATGGTCGTTGTGAACGATTTCATGGCGAACATAGATAGGTGCGCCGAACTGACGCAGCGCGCGCTCGACGATTTCAATCGCACGATCGACGCCGGCGCAGAATCCGCGCGGCTGGGCCAGCAAGGCCTGAGGCACGGTGTCTTGCAACTCGCTCATCTCAAAGGACCCCCAGAATTCTGACCTCGAACCGCAGCGGCTGGCCGGCAAGCGGATGATTGAAATCGAGCAGCGCGCCCGCGTCATCGATCTCTTTGACCACGCCGGCAAATCGGCCACCGTCGGGCGCTGCAAAATCGAGCACTTCGCCCGGGTGATAGGTGGCGTCGGGTGCGCCATTGGTCTCGAGCATCGAGCGCGAAACACGCTGCAGCAAATCCGGATTGCGAGGTCCAAAGCCTTCGTCGGCGGCCAGATCGAAGGCTGCGCTCTGGCCTTCGCTCAGGCCGAGGAGCCGCTGCTCGAGCGGCTGCGCCATCTGGCCTAAGCCTAGCGTCAAAGTTGCTGGCCGACCACCGAAAGTACTAATGACGTCAGCCCCGTTGGGCGCCAGACTGATCCGGTAGTGAAGCGTCAGATGTGAATCGGATCGCACCAGCGGCGGGGGTTGAGTCGCGTTGTCAGAGGCATTCATTCTTGGCGTTCCTTCCGTCTGTCCGATTGTACTCACAGGATCTACGCACTGGAGTCCTCGATGCAAACCCTCGCCCTGCCGCCTGCGCAATGTCCGCTTGAACGTCTGCTTGCCGGCGGCACGACCAGTCTTTCCGACGCCGAACTGCTCGCCATGCTGTTGCGAAACCGCGCGCCGAGCAAAGCGGCCATCGCGCGTGCCGCAGCACTGCTGGCCCGCTTCGGCACCCTGGCCGCGCTTTTTGCCGCGCCTCGAACGCTGCTGCTCGAGACGCCGGGCATCGGCCGCAACGGCTGGTGCAGTCTGCAGGCAGCACTCGAAACCAGCCGGCGCAGCCTTGCCGAAGAGCTGCGCCATCGCGACGTGCTGAACTCTCCGGAGCAGGTCGGACGGTATCTGGCGCTCAGCCTTGCGCACAGTCCGAGCGAGATCTTCGCAATCCTGTTTCTCGACAGCCGCAACCGCCTGATCGGCGCCGAGGAGCTCTTTCGCGGCACCCTCACCCAGACCGTGGTTTATCCGCGCGAGGTGGTACGCCGGGCGCTCGAGCGCAACGCGGCGTCGGTCATCCTTGCGCACAATCATCCGTCCGGGATTGCCGAACCGAGCCAGGCCGACCGACAACTCACCGAGGCCTTGCAACGAGCGTTGCAGTATCTTGATATTGCGGTCCTTGATCACCTGATCATCGCGGGCGGGCGTCAGTTTTCGTTCGCCGCTCAGGGTCTTTTGTGACCAACAAGCGCCCATTCCAAGCACCGACACGCTGCCGGCGGGTCGAATGACTCGATCTGCGGAGTTGCGCACCGGCCATTTGCTGCAATATAATCGACGGCTTTGCTGGATGCGGT
>Ga0114962_10003235_pt1 | contig 13261 bp, 12 predicted proteins | sample C_130820_MF_Meta_FD_87017 | JGI IMG/M metagenome (GOLD analysis project Ga0114962, IMG submission 87017) | Freshwater microbial communities from Lake Croche, Canada to study carbon cycling - C_130820_MF_MetaG | ecosystem: Environmental > Aquatic > Freshwater > Lake | place: Lake Croche, Canada... | reverse complement strand
AGTTATTGAATACCCTAAATTTAAAGAAATTTAATGGCTTTATTCAAGCAATTTCAAATATTAACATAGAAAGATTGATCAGTGGGTCGTGATATTTGAGTTGATTGCTAATTTCTAGACTTCTATTCAAAATGCTGATAACCAGCTTTTTGACAGTTTGTCATTCATTTGGTTGGCTTGTCGCCACAAATAGAGTAATGCTGGCCAATGCTTGGTTCTCGATGATGGGCTGTCCATCGGAGTGGAAAAGAAGCTGATTTTTGTCTAAGAATAATAGAAAACAAGCCGCGGCGATTCGTTTGTTTCCATCTACAAAGGCATGGTTTTTGATAATGAGGTATAAGAGCATCGCAGCTTTTTCTTCAATGGCTCGACTCATGATTAGAATGCCATCGTGCAACATTTTAATTTAATTATTTTATTCTTCCAATCGCTTTTGATTGATTGCCATTCTTACAAAAGCTAACCTTTTTGTTTTACGTGTACCTTCTGCTGAATTGGGTGCCATTATTGATTTGTTCCTGACTTTGGTTGTTGGTACTTTGATTATCAGTGATATAACAACATGAGTAGAGTCGATTGAAAAAATCAATAAATTGGTAATGAAGATCAGTTTTTCAATAGCGATTCTGATTTTCTTTTTTTAAGGGGAAATGCGTCCCCTTACCCCCTGCAATTTACAAGTTTAAAAGTTCAAGTTTTTGATAAAATTATTTTCATTTATCTTTTCTCTGCCCATTCTGTTCTAGGATAATTTTTACATCTATCACAAAACTTGTAAATTAGCTCCATGAAGAAGAATCAACTTTTAGTTCTATTAGTAGGCATCTTACTAAGTTCATTTGCCGGCAAAGCTCAAACTCCTTCCATCAAGGAAGACCAAGAAAACATCAAAAAGGTGATATTGAAAACCTTTTCAGCGATGAAATCGGTGGATTCTCTGGCATTAGGCTCGTGTTTCACCTCCAATGCCATCTTGCATGTGAGTCAGGTGAGACCGGAAGGAAACATCGTTAGAGATGTACCGATTGCTAAATTTGTGCAAAATGTAATGAGTCGAAAGGCTGGAGAGATGGACGAGCGAGTATCTTCTTGGGGTGAAATTCTAATTGACCACGAAATTGCCAGTGCTTGGGTGCCCTATGAATTTATTTTAAATGGAAAATTTTCGCATAAAGGAGTGGATGCATTTTTGTTGATTAAGATAGGTGAAGAATGGAAAATTAAGACGCTGATTTATAACATGCAGAAATAGCATTATTAGTTATTAATGCGAATTAAGAGTTGAAATAAGTACTTATATTCAATTATGAATTATGAGTTATGAAGTATGAATGTAAAACAATGACTTCATCAGTTTAAAAAATATTCATAATCCATAATTCATAACTCATATTTCATACTTTATAACACATCATTCAAAAAAGGTTTAGTTTACTTTTTTTCAATCGAAAACATATCTCTTACGATTCCGTCTCCACAAATCCACTGTGCTGTCATTTTTTTATTATTAACATCAATCAGCATGGATCCTCCTTCAGTGACGTTTGAATAAGCTGATGAATTCAAAGGATAATCTTTTTGCTTTCCCCCTAGTTGACCTCCAGAACCATTGACCACGTAAATGGTTCCTTGGCGCTCTCCTTTGTTGATGACATACGTATTTGGTGCGACTTCATTGGCTTTTTTATGTGCTTCCGCATCATAGCTTATGTTTTTTCCCGTATGTCCTAAAATGGGTTGGGTTCTTTCGTAGCTGTGGCTATGCCCACAAATCACCAAATCGACCTTATATTTTTCTAAAATTGGCGTGATGTTTTCTCTGACTTTATACATCCAAATTTCTGTATCTGAATCATGTGAACCTTTGGAATAGGGAGGCTTATGCCAATAGACAATGGTCCAAGGCAATTTGTTAGCCTCTAAGTCTTTAGCTAACCACTTTGCTTGCTTTCCGTTTTCGTTGTACAAATAACTGCTATCTGATTCCATCGCCTCGCTGTCTAGGGAAATTAAATGCACATTTCCATAGTTAAAGGAATAATGAGATTCTGTTCCTGATGCTAGGCCACCATTTTCTCCTTGGGTCGGCATGGTAAAAATTTTAAAATAGGGTGGTACCGATGGATCATGTTTCCCACCGTAATCATGGTTTCCTGGGGATGGCCACACAGGAAGGTTTTTGAAAAAGGTATCTTGATAAACTCGGAATACGTGATTTTGATATTCTTCCTCTTTTCCATAAGTGTAGGCGTTGTCTCCCATCCAAATCCAAGCATCGGGTTTATGAGTTTTTGTAGCATTGAACATGGCATCTCGTACATTCGCTTGGTTCTTAGAACTGTTGCCAAAATCACCAAGTGCCCAAATTCGAACAGGTTTGGTTGATCCTGATTTGGGTACTGTGTTAAAATAATAGCTTTCGTCGCCTCCCAAAGTAGTACCTGATGAAACGATGGCATAATAGTATTTTTTTCCTGGACTCAGATTTTTGATTTCAATTTCATGCTCCGTCTGTAATTTCTCATCTGTCACCGATTGGTTTAATTGCTTTGGGCTTTTTCCGTAAATAACCTTACTATTACTTGCTGCATCCGTTCGCCAACGAACAACTCCTGAGCTTGGAGTGAAATTCTGCAAATAAGGTCCTCGTATGATCTTGATCTCTTGAGCAAAACCAAGAAGGGAAGTTAATAGAAAGAATAAAATTAGTTTTTTCATGACATCTTAAAAGTTTGGATGTTTTTAATTTATATTTTTCCCAAATTTGGGTATAGGTGTATTCAATTTCCTTTTTTAAATCCTAAGCACCCTAATTTGAGATAGTGCTTAAAATTGGACTAGGATTTTTTTGGTATTCCAAAACTAAAGAAATATTTATAAATCCTACATTACGAAAATTAATTTATGGTTAAATATAAGTGTATAAACGTCCGATTTTTTTGACATAGATACGAAAATTGTATTTTGAATATTGATTCGAAAATTCATTCGAAGTTTGGTATTTTCAAAGTATTATATCCGAATTATTTTGTTCATCTGTCAGATTAACCAGTTTAAAACGCTTTAACTATTTAAATTATGTACTGAGATTTTTAGCTTATTTTTTACTCTATTTTTGGGATAAAGGAACAAAACTTGTGCATTTGTGCTGTCTTTAGAATCTTTTTTAAGATTCTAAAGTTGCCTGTTTTTGGCGGGACAGAAGTTCCATACACCATATAGGAAATGCGGAGATATTTTTCACCAAGTAAGAATTATCAAGGGCCCATTTGCCTTCTACAGGAAAAGATTTTACATTTTTTTCAGCGTTGAATAGGAATTGAATGGGGTGAAAAAATCATTAACCTTGTTAAAACTCAAAGGCTCGAAGTTAAAATATTGTTTTGAGTCAATTACTATCATTTGTTTTGTTCTTTTTTTTGTCAAATTTGTCGTATGAAAAAATTTAGAAAAATTGCATGGGTGTTTACGGGTGTATTTTTGTTTCTATTCGTAATGCTTTGTTTTTTGCTTTCTTGCAGAATAGATCATACACCCTATTTTAAAACAACCTATTATCAAAGCACTAAAACCAGGTTAGATAGTCTGACGAAAAATCTGAGCAGTAGCAATGATTTTTTGGAAGCTGGATTCTCAAAGGTAAGTATTACTCCAAGTGTAGGACACGATCAGGATGAGCCGGAAATGGGTAAGTTCAAAGAAGTACCTTTGGCGGGTTTTGGTGCGCGCAAAGGGAAAAGTGCCAAAGGGACTCATGACAGTATTTTTGTGAAAGCCGCGGCCATCAAAGTGGGGGATCACTTGGTGGTGATAGTAGGTGCTGATCTGCTCATTATGCCTCCCAACCTCATTGATGAAGTTACCACCTTGCTTCAAAAAAAAGGAATCCAACGGCACCAAGTTTTTTATTCAGCTTCTCATACGCATTCCAGCGTTGGGGCTTGGGGTCCTGGTTTCATCGGTGAACAATTTGCAGGGAAAGCGAACCTGGGTATCCAGAAATGGTTGGTAAAACAGATTTCCAACGCAGTCACTCTTGCCATTACAGATTTGAAACCCGCCCGAATCGGGGATGGGTATTTCAATGCGGCACCTTACACGCGCAATCGATTGATTGGTGAAACCGGCACCATTAACCATCACTTTAACTACATTTCTATACAACAAAAATCAGGTTTGAAAGCAGTAATTGGTTCATTTGGGGCACATGCAACTACCATTGGTGCAGATAATTTTGAATTCAGTGCCGATTACCCGGGATATTGGCAAAGAAAAATGGAGCAAGGTTCCGTGGACTTGGCCATCTATTGCGGAGGCTCCGTGGGTAGCCAAAGTCCAGTAGGAGAGGGTGAAGAATTTGAAAAGTCTAAGTACATTGGAGAGGCGCTTGCGGATAGTCTTGAAATTCATTTAGCCAAGGTGCAACACAATGACCGGCTGCAATTATCTTCGATGAGCTTGAAAATGGACTTACCAGATTACCACATTCGATTGTCTAATCGCTTGCATTTTACAACGTGGCTAAGTAAAAAATTAATGCCTTTGCCTGAAAATGTGTATTTGCAAGTCATAAAAATGGGGAATCTTCTTTGGTTTACCACACCTTCTGATTTCAGTGGTGAGTTTGCTCTTCAGTTAAAAGACGCCTTGGCTGCGAAAGGATTTAATGCCAATGTGACGAGTTTTAACGGTAGTTACGTGGGTTACATCATACCTGGAAAATACTTTTATTTCGATTCCTATGAACCCAAAACCATGGGCTGGTTTGGGCCCAACATGGGGGACTATACTTTTGAAATGATCCGTCATTTATCAGATGCCATGAGCAAGTCCGACCCAAAAAGTGTTGGTTTCTGATAGGAAAATTAAGGTGTATACAGACCTTCCCCGGCAAGCCGTCGACTTATTTCAAATACATTGGTAAATCATTTTAATTAATTCACTTAAAGGTAAACAGGAATGGAAAAGAATTCGTTAAATGTCTATAATGAACCCCTGATGATTTGTGGTACGAGTTCCATGACGGGTGCTTTCAGGGATGGTTGTTGTCATACCGGTGTAAATGACTTGGGAACGCACACCGTTTGTGCGGTAGTGACGGACGAATTTTTGCAGTATTCCAAAAGCAAAGGCAACGATTTAACTGTGGATTATCCTCAATATGGATTTAAAGGTCTTGTTGACGGAGATAAATGGTGCCTTTGTGTGTCTAGGTGGATGCAAGCTTATCACGAAAATGTCGCGCCGCCCATTATTTTGAAAGCCACACACATAGAAACTTTGAATTACATCTCTTTAACCGAGCTAGAAAAATATGCTTATTGAAGCTATTTGAGTACATTTTGTCGACAAGTAATTTGATTTTGCACAGAATGCATGTTCCCTAAATCCAGTTTTTAATTAATTTTCAAATTGTTTGGCCAATTTTCGTGCAGAAAGGATCGCACCTTCCATGTATCCCGAATATTCTGTGGCGACTTCCGTACCCCCAAAGTGTAATTTTCCTTGCAGGTAGCTAGCTTGTAAGAGCTGGTGTCCATTGTTTTGGTGCGGCCGCTGGATTACTTGAGTTCCCTCATAAACAAATTCGTTCACCCATACTTTGTCTTGGTACAATTTTAAGTTCAATATTTCATTTCCCAACAATTGAGAAAGCTGTTGTAAGACTAATTCTTTTCTTACTTCTTGTGAATAAGCGGATGCGCCACTATTCAAAAAACCGGTAAACCCGAATTTATTTTTCTCTAAATTGCTGTGATCGTACATTTCAGTGACGATGCCTGAGTGACTATAAAGCATTCCTGAAAAGCCGTTTTCTCTCCAAAAAGGCGAATCGTATTCCATGACAAACTTGATCGAGCCAGACATCCATGTTTGGACACTGGGTAAAAGATTCCAAAGATTAGAGGGAAGGCTTGGCGAAAATGCTATTTTTGCATGGACCAATTGCGGCGGTAAACACAAAATAACTTGCTCTGCAATCACTTGTTGGCCATTTGCTAAATTCAAAAGTAATTTATTCTCCAATTCCTGAATTTCTATTACTTGAGCATTTAATTGAATGTTGGAATTGGCTTGATATAATTTTTCGATTAGCTGTTATGTTCCCCCAGCAATTCGGTATGAGGGACTTTCAGACTCGGGCACAAAAAATGTTTGGGTGGGTTCAAAGGATTTTGTTTGGAACAAAGATTTACCGTGTGAAAATTGGGGGTATTTTTTCAAATCCAACTCTTCTAGTAAATCCATTAAATGTGGATGGATATCTGAAAACCAGGTGGCACCTAATTCAAGCGGAGTTTCATTTAGGCCCTGTAATGTTTGGATTCTTCCGCCAAGGCGAGAGGAGGCTTCTAAAATGGTTGATGGAATATTTTTTTTGGCCAATAAATAAGCTAAGGTAAGCCCACTGAGCCCAGCTCCAACGATGCATATTGGGTGTGTTATTTTCATGATATTCGCATTTTACCTTATTTCATAAACAAATGTGACAATGGATTGATTTGGAATTTGACACATTTTTGAATTTACGGGTTCAAACGCTAAATTTTTGGATTCTGAGGTAGTAAACGAGTGGATTGCTTTAGTTTTAGGGAGTTTGGGTAATTGCAATTGAAATGTTTCTCCTTGATTGACCAAAACTAAAACCAGTTGGTTTTTGTCTTTGAACGCAGAAATTTTGCATTTTTCTTGATCGATATTGACTTCTACTCTTTTCATCTTTGGTCGGACAAACCTCGAATAATTACCCAAAGCCCAAAGTAATTTTGAATCAAACAAGGTGGCATCCAATTTATTGATGTCTTTTTCGCCTTTTTGATCTTTGTTAAAAATATAAATCAAGCCGTCCTTGAAGTCATTGGCACTTACGGAAAGCCACCAACTCCATGAGCTTGCATTGGCCCAAACGAGGTCTGCATGAATCACATTAGCAACATACAAGGCCGTTTTCATTCCTAAATCTACGCCACCACCTTTGATTTCTCCAGCATTATCACCTAAAATACAATATTCAGATTGCCAAAAATCGACTAGGTATTTCTCTGCTTCAAGGTGTAAATCTTTGCGCTTTTGTACCAACAAGGATTCTGGCGAGGTGGTGAAGTAACTATGTCCTGCAACTAATTTTTCTACTGACTTCAGATTTCCCACATAATTGGAACTTGAGGGACTGAAAAATGTTTCTATTTGATTGTCTTGTTGAACGTTTTTCCGATTGGTATTTTTTTGATATAAATAATCGATTTGACCGGCCTCAGGAATAATGATTTTTGTCTTTAAATGCTCTTGTTCAAATTTTTCAGCTAAATGTCTTACGGCCCAGGCCATATCATTGTTATTAATTGGGGTGCCTTCTTGTGAAGCAGTGCCTTTCTTATTCGGTCCCCAGTCCCATTGTGGTTCATTGAACGGACTTATGTATGTAAATTTAAAGTGGTTAGCAACTTGATAAAGGAAATCCGTCCAAGAATTTATTTTTTGTTGATCAAAATTCCATTCGCCTAATTTTCCATTACCAATAGCTAAACCATTCTTCGTCATTTGAACTGGCGAACTATTTAAAAATGCCAAGGTGTAAGGCACTTGGTATTTTTTTGCCATGTTTAAAAAGTAGCGCTGCCCCTCTTGTTTATTCCAATCCATGGAATCATTTCCAAAAAAACCTTCGGAACGTCGCCATTCATTGTTTATCTGACTTTTTTCTCCTTGTTCTGTACTTCCCGCTCCTATGTTAAATCGCCACATGGAAAGTCCTATTCCCTTCGGATTTCCTTTCTCATCCATTTCCTGACTAAACAGCCACTCAGCCAGTTGATTTTTTTTCTTTTCAGGGAAATATTTACCAACCATCGCCATGGACCAGCAATCTGATGCACCAAAACTGTGCATCGTTTGAAAAGTTTTTTGTGGATTTAAGCTAATTTTTTGTGATAAAGCCCTGACTTGCAACAAAAAAATCAGCCCTATGATGAGCTTTATTGTTGACACATGTTTTTTGTTAAATTTTTTCATTTTCAAACTAATTTTTCAAGTTTTCTAGGAGCTATTTTGTAAATTTAATTTTTCCAAAACAAATACACAGTAAAACCTTTAATTATGTCAATATCTACCCAAAATTTTGAAACGCTTCAAATTCATGCGGGCCAAGAAGCGGATCCAACAACAGGTGCACGTGCAGTGCCAATTTACCAAACAACTTCCTATGTATTTAACAACTCTGAACACGGAGCTAATTTATTTGCATTAAAAGAGTTTGGTAACATCTACACTCGGATCATGAATCCAACATCGGATGTTTTTGAAAAGCGAATGGCTGCATTAGAAGGTGGTGTTGCTGCCTTGGCGGTTTCCTCCGGACAAGCTGCACAATTTTTAGCTTTGAATAATATTCTTAAAGCAGGTGATAATTTTGTGAGTTCTTCCTACCTATATGGCGGTACTTACAACCAATTTAAAGTAGCGTTCAAACGTCTGGGAATTGAAGTGCGATTTGCGGATGGAGATGATTCAGTTAGTATGGAGTCTTTGATTGACTCAAATACCAAAGCGATTTATGTAGAAACCATTGGTAATCCAAGTTTCAATCTACCCGATTTTGAGAAAATTTCTGCGGTTGCAAAAAAACATGATTTACCTCTGATTGTTGATAATACGTTTGGAGCTGGTGGCTATTTGTTTAGGCCGCTTGAGCATGGTGCCAATGTAGTCGTTGAGTCGGCAACAAAATGGATAGGTGGACATGGAACAAGTGTCGGTGGAGTGATCGTCGATGGGGGAAATTACAATTGGGGAAATGGCAAGTTTTCACAATTTACAGAGCCTTCAGAAGGATATCACGGTTTGGTTTTTAATTCAGTGTTTGGCATTGGTGGTCCTTTTGGTAACATCCAATTCATCATTCGTGCACGTGTAGAGGGTTTGCGTGATTTTGGTTCTTCGCAATCGCCATTTAATTCCTTTTTATTGTTGCAAGGAATTGAAACTTTATCGCTTCGAGTACAACGCCACGTAGAAAATGCCTTGGCTATTGCTGAGTGGTTGGAAAATCATCCTCAGGTTGAAAAGGTCATGTACCCTGGTTTGGCTAGTAGTCCAAACCATTTGGTCGCCAAAAAATATTTGAAAAAAGGTTTCGGGGCTGTTTTATCATTTGAAATCAAAGGAGGAAAAGACGCCGCAACTAAATTTGTCGATTCACTACAAATGATAAGTCATTTAGCCAATGTGGGTGATACCAAAACTTTAATTATTCAACCATCTGCCACGACTCATCAGCAGTTAACGGATGAAGAGCAATTGGCAGCAGGAGTAAAACCAGCTTCATTGCGTTTGTCAGTTGGAATTGAGCACATTGATGATATCAAAGCTGATTTGGAACATGCTTTTGCCTTGGTGAAGTAGTTTTTTAACAAAAAAGGGCTTTCGTAAGAAAGCCCTTTTTTGATTATATATGCGTAAATCAATGTTTGGTTATGTTTGTCAGGACTAATCATTCTCCGTATACCTTTGCGCAAATTTTGCAAGCGTATTTTTTTCAATTAATGTATAAATTATTTATTTCCTTCCTCAGAAAAGATGGGATTTGATTTGTGCTAAAAACTCGGGGATGATTAATTTTGAATCTCCTTTTCGAAGGGTTTCAATGGGGATATAACCTCGGTAATTCGATTCCTTGATGATATCAATGATTTTTTTCAAATCTGTGGGCGTTTCTATTTCCCCTAAAAATACAGTTTCTTTTATTTGCCAATTAAGCGCAAATGACAAGGCTTTTTTGATTTCTGAATAAACTTAATTTTCCCGAAAGCTTCCAATATCTAAAATTAGGCCACACCAATAACTGTTGACACGCTGAAGAATCTCAAACACCTGATCAGCTGTTTTGATAAAATCGTCATGATTTTGAAAACTTTCAAGCAAAAAATCGTCTGAGCGAAAAATTGCTTGAAAGGTTTTCAGATGATCATCTTATAATTTTGGCTCCCAACCTTTTTCGTATTCCCGACCCCAAAGTTTCATGGCTTCTTTGTCCAAAATATGTCCATCGGCAGTGTTTACCTTAAACGACTTTCCAATTCGATATGAAATATTGGCGTAATGGCACATCATTTGGCTGATCGCGCCTTCCTCTATTGGCGAGTTTGATTTATTTTCTTTGCCTCGAATGACGTTGAAGAAATTCACTACGTGTGTATCAGTCATGTCTCCACCTCCGCCAAGTGTATTTCCTGCCTCGGATCCTTTGGATTTGCTGTCTTTGATTTTCTTACCTGAATGGTCAAAAAGAGTATAGCCTTCTCTGTTCAGAAAGACGGAACCTTCACTTCCGTAAATGATGGTTCCTCGGTCGCTTCCGTAAGTTTTATAGCCTGAACGGCTTTTTCCGTCCCATTGAATGACCTTATTTTCAGGGAAGCGAAAGCTTGCTTCCATGGTGTCGTACATAACCCAACCATCATTTTTAAAATGTCGCTTTGCTGCTTCTACTTCCACATATTCTGGATATTTCACTTGCAAAGCCCATCTTGCTACGTCTAATTCATGTGTTGCGTTATTACCTGTTTCTCCTGTTCCCCAATGCCAGCCGTACCAGTGCCAGTTGTAATCCCAGGTATTATCCGTGTATGGCTGGTGAGGTGCAGGCCCTTGCCATAAATTCCAATCCAAACCCTCTGGAATAGATGCTTTTTTTTCGATTGGGACTTCACCGCGTTCGTTGGAATAAAAGGCAACAGCCTTGTACACGTCTCCGATTACCCCATTGTGTATTTCTTTGATGATTTCTTGGGATTCTCTGGCAGAACGTTGTTGGTTTCCCATTTGAACAACCTTGCCATATTTTTTTTGAAATGCCACAAGTAATTCTCCTTCTCGAGGATTTTGGCTACAAGGTTTTTCGATGTAAACGTGTTTTCCCGCCTGCATAGCCATCCAGGTACCCGGAGCATGCCAATGATCAGGAGTTGCATTGAAGATGGCATCTACGCTTTTATCGTTCCAAACATCGTGAATGTCATTCACCAAGGTTGCTTTTCCTGATACCTTTCCTTGTAAATCGCGTCCAACTTTTTCTCGTTGTTTTTGCATCACATCGCAAATGTAGGAGATATCCACATTGTTCTTTTGATCTTTAAGTGCACTGTAATAGGCACTAACTCTACGTCCACAACCCATGAGGGCTACATTTAGTCGGTCATTCGCTCCAATGATGCGAGAATAGCTTTTGGCACTTATGCCATTGTGAATATTTCCTAAGCCTAGGCCGATGGTACCTAAAGCTACTTTTTGAATGAATTTTCTACGATTATTTCGCATGGAATTTAGTTTAAGAGGTTTCTATTTTGCCTCCACTTTTAAAATGTAGAGGCCGATTTTAAAAAATTAAAAATAAACAAAAAATGATAAGCACCCAGATTTTGACAATGATATTTCATAAGAGGGTATAAAAGGGGGTAGCTTTCAGTTAATCATTTTATTAAATTAGCTTGTTTCTATCGGATAAACCCTATATTTAGTTTTAAGTCAATCTTATATCATTTTAAATATTTAGAGATGAAAGCAATTTACATCATTGCGAGTATTGGTTTTTTATTTCTTTTGATACAATCGTATCAATTGATGAGCAAAAATTTCAAAACGGAAAACCAAAAATACAGGACAGTTTTCAAGGATGCTCAATTTGAAATACGATTTTATCCTGCCGCTACCTTTGCGAAGATTTACAGTACAGGTACCGATTATCAATCGGTTTCGGGAAGTGGATTTAAGAAATTAGCTGGCTACATATTTGGTGGAAATGACCAAGGTAAAAGTATCTCTATGACGGCCCCTGTGCGGATGGAACTCAGTGAAAAAGGTTCTTCCATGAGTTTTGTGATGCCGGAAAAATACAAAGAAACAGATTTGCCCAAACCCAAAGATGCCAGTGTTCACATCGTGAAATCAAGCCCGCAATATGTGGCAGTCATTGGTTTTGGTGGTTATGCAAATGATGAAAAGATTAAAGAAAGGCGTGATTTTTTATTGAAATTAATCCATGATAAAGGTATTCAGGTTGCTGGGCCTTATACTTTTTTAGGTTATAATGCTCCCTTCCAATTTTGGGGCCGAAAAAACGAAGTGATTATTCCGATTGTTTGGAAAGAATAAGTTTATCCAGCCTTTTTTTAATATTTTTCTACTTTTTGCTAGGCTTTGGAAATGGAGGATTGAGGTATTTTTTTTACTGAAACCACTCCATCGTGAATGTTGCTAGAAGTTTAACTTTTGTGAACCCTGAAATTAATTTTAAATTTAAACCGACATTCAATACTCACTAGGGAGATTTTTTTATTTGTAAAGTCTCTAATGAAAAATTCACTCCATTTTCTTTTTGTCCTTTTTATTGACAAACAACTGGTAATCTGACGAAAGAACAAATTCACGAATTATGAGGTAAAAGATTCATAATTCATACCTCATAATACGAATTAAGGTTTTAAATCAGTTTATTGTGCTCGTTTGTTTGCTATTTAGATTTAAACACAATTGCTCTTTTTTATATTTATTAAATGTGCATTAAGGTTATTAATTTATTTTTAGTTTCTAAAAGGTATTTATATATTTCAAAAAATAAATACAATTTTAAAATAATGAAAAAACACATGAAAAAACAATTATTGATGGTTGCATTGACTTTGATAAGTTTTGCCCCATTCGCTCAACAAAAAACTTTTACCATGAATACCGCTTTTTGGAAAGTTAAAATGGGTCACGCTACCTCTTTTGTTGATGCTACCGAAACATTAATAACTAAATTTTTTCCGGCAAAAGGTGGCTTATCTCCAGCAACCGGATACAATATTACCGGGGGGAAACATAATGGAGAATATTTGTTTGTAAATAATATAGGGAAAAGTTTTACTGATAGAGATGTTGCTACTCCCCCTACTATAGAAAACATAAGATGGTTTGATAATTGGAACTTAACTGTTGCACCCCATATTGAAAGTATTACCAATGATATTCTTGTCTATAAACCTGAATTTTCCAACCTTGAAGTAGACCCCAAGGCAGAAAAATTAGTGAGCACAGAATGGACGGTTAAAAATGGTTCCAAAGCGTTTAATGATCTTTTACTAAAAATGCCAAAAGTTTGGAAGAAACAAGGAAGAAAAATAGCGGTTTACTCTTCATTTACAGGGGAAACTAGATATTATATAGTTAGATATTTTCCTAATGGATGGAAAGATTTAGATGATGAAAAAGATTCAGATTT
>Ga0114962_10003234_pt1 | contig 13261 bp, 16 predicted proteins | sample C_130820_MF_Meta_FD_87017 | JGI IMG/M metagenome (GOLD analysis project Ga0114962, IMG submission 87017) | Freshwater microbial communities from Lake Croche, Canada to study carbon cycling - C_130820_MF_MetaG | ecosystem: Environmental > Aquatic > Freshwater > Lake | place: Lake Croche, Canada... | reverse complement strand
TTTAATTCACCAGCATTTAATTCACCAGCATTTAATTCACCAGCATTTAATTCACCAGCATTTAATTCACCCGCTTTTAATGGACCAGCATTAATAAATATAGATAATATTCCGATTGAAAATTTTGAAAAAAATAATATTTTATATAATTATGATGCCTCTAAAACAAATCCAGAACCAATAATAAAAAATACAAAAATTAATTCTGAAATAATTAACGATAAAAATCCACGTGTAGAAAATTTTGCACCTATTGATATTTTATTAATATCATCTCCATATACAGAGTCAAATTATATAAATCAATTAGATTTTCCAGAAAACACATCAGATGTATTACCAGTATTTAATGCAGATAATGTATCACAGATATACGAAAAAGATAATATTACAAGTTTATACGATACAATAAATTCAGATATTTATAAAGGATATAAAACAATTAATTTTATATAATATATATGAATATCTCTCAACAAACTAGAAAATTAGCAGAAGAAATTTGTAAGAGAAAATTTGAGGAATTATTTAGTACAGACCAATGTATTAAAGAAAATATTGATGCATTCAAAGTACAAATTCCTATGTGGAAAAAACTAGGTAGTACAGAATTATCAGAATCTCAGATAAAAAAAGAGTCACCGATTAAACAAGCGCTATACGTAATATGTAAAGATAAAATTAAATGGTGTATGAACAAATTATTAACTTATACTTCAGATGATGAAGAAGAAGAATAAAAATTGATAAATTTCTTATTTAAAAGAAACGAAATATAAATAATAATAAAATGATGAAATTTATTAATAAAAAAGAGATAACTTCAGATACTATCAAAAAAGATGTTCTACATAGCTTTTTTGATAGATTTAATTATTATGAATATAGATATTTAATGATAAAATCGATTGATGATTTAAAAAAGAATGAAAAAAATATAGAATATGTAATTCCTCATATTAAAGGAGATCCATATTTTTTATTTTTTAATATATATGATCGAAAAAATGAGACATATTTAATTGAAAAAAAGAAATTAAAATTTAATCTTAGTCAATGTGATATAAATGAAATTAATATATATTCATGTAATATTAAAAGTACAGCAAAAACATATATTGGATCTATATTTGATGGAAGATTTGTAGATAATATATTTTTAATTCAAGATTGTTATTTATTGGAAGGTGTTCGAATGAATGCATGGAAATTAGAAAAAAAAATTAAATATATAGATGAGTATATTAGTAAAAATATTAAAAATTCATATTTAAAAATTCGAAAAGTAGATCATATTAGTAATATTCAAGAATTAGATAATACAATATCAAAGTCTTCAATTGATATTAATGGATATATATTTTTACAAGGACGGTCAGGAATATCATATATTTTTATAGATAATGAAAATTTTAAGAAAAAGACGGATCAAAATATAAATATTAAACAGATTAAAAAAAGTAAAGAAACTAATCTTATATTTACTATTAAAAAAGATGCAAAACCTGATGTATATCATGTATATGATGAAAATAATAATTTAATTCATTTTGCAAGTATTCCAGATACATTTACCAGTCAATTATGTTTTGATGCATTAAAAACAGTAGATTCTGCAAAATTTAAATGTGAAATGTGTCCCAGATGGAATCGCTATAAACCAGTTGAATGTGTTAACTAAAAAATGAAATATTAATTTATTAATAATAAATTAATATTATATAAAAAATGGGAAAACGACCAAGAACAGATGAAGAAATAAATCAAGATATTGATAAAAATATAAATAAAATAAAAAAAATTATTCTTGATAAAAAAGAAATATATGATAAATTTGTTTCTGATACTTCTATACATAATCTTGTTATTGAAAAGGTCAAAGAAAAATTAAATGAAGAATTACAAGAAAAAGATGTATTACATTTTAAAAGTGTATTAAAAACGAGATATTATGATTCTATATTATTATTACATAAATGTAGTGATAATATTAAAAAATTAGATAAAGAACATTATGAAACAGTAGATAAAATTGCAATTGACCAGCAGAAAATAAAAAAATAATTATTGATTTATTACAAATTCTCCATTTAAATAATAATTATACATTGGTTCATAACCTATCATATTAGTTTTTTTTTCATAAATTTGAACAGTATGTTTAGAATATTTTTTAGAAATAGTAATTGCATCTTCTTTATTTAGTATAATCATCATATCTTCCCATTCTACACCGGAATAACCTGGAACTAACATATATACATATTCATGGTTTGAATTCCAATTACACTTATTACAAATTAATACCTCTATATTATCACAAAATTTACAATTACTCATTTTATTATATTTATATCTTCATTCTCTTAAAATTAAAATTTTCATAATTAATTAAAAAAATAAAATCAATAAACTAATATTATCACCAGATCCTTTTTTAATTGCGTGTTCTCCTAATTTTTTAGCAATATTTTTTTGATTATGTGTATGAAAATTATCTACATGTGTTTTTAATGTCATCATTTCATTTATAACAAAATCTACTGCATCTTGACAAGTTAATACATCCCAAACACCATCACATCCAACAATAATAAATTTACTACTCATATTTATTTTATAATTAAAAATTTCAGGTACATGTGTTACATATGGTAATACATCTAAATCTCCAAATGATCTAGATACCGCTAATCCATTTATTCGTGGATCATCATTTGCTTCTTTAATAATTTTACCTCCTAATTTTTCAATTCTAATTTTTTCTTCCCAATGCATAGGTTTATGATCTTTTGTTAAAGGAACTGCAATATAATATTCATTACATAAAACAGCGCGACAATCACCTATATTAGTTACTTGAACATGATATACATCATTTTTACCTTTTTCTAAATTTAAAATTAATGCAGTTGATCCCATTTGTTTACACTGAGGAACATCTTTAATTAATTTTGTTTGCATTTTATCAAAAACTTTTATAATATAATCATTATTTTTTGTTGAGAATAATGATTCTGTATTATTATAAAAATATTTTGGTAAATGTTCTTTTAAATATTTACTGACTAAAGGACCTCCGTGTCCATCAAAAATTCCAATTATATTTGCATTTCTTTTTTTATCACTATGAGATGAACTATTAGATAAATTTAAACTATAAAATAAATCATCTTCATTTTTTGGTCTTAAACCTAATAATGATATTGTATGTATATGCATATAATATAATAATATATTATTATATTATATATTATGCGAATTTATACAGACGGTGTATTTGATTTATTTCATTTTGGACATGCAAATGTATTTAAACAAATAAAATTAAAATATCCAGATTGTCATTTAATTGTAGGTGTTAATAGTGACGAAGATACATTTAAATATAAAGGTCCTACTGTTATGACATACGAAGAAAGAGTAAAAAATGTTAGTACTTGTAAATATGTAGATGAACAATTACATAATGTTCCATGGATAATAACAGAAGAATTTATGATTAAAAATAATATTGATTACATTGCACGTGAAGGTTCACCGTATATTTCTGATGATCAAGATATATATAGTGTACCTAAAAAACTAGGTAAATTCTTACCTATAATCAATTATTCATCTGAAATATCCACAAGTGAATTAATTAATAGAATTTTAAAAAATTATGATACTTACTATGATAGAAACAAAAAACGTAATTTAATTTAGTGATTTCAGACCATTATGGTAATAATTGAAATATATATAATATATAAGAAAAAATGTATAGTATTAATATCAAAGATGTCTGTAAATACAAATATGAAAACTCTCAATATTAAAAATTTTACAACTTTTCCCGTTCAAAGTCATGAACTTCGTAATTTGTATAAAAAACAACAACAGTCAAATTGGGTTCCAGAAGAAATTGATCTTTCTGGTGACATGCGAGATTGGGTAAAATTAACTAAAAACGAACAATTTTTTATTAAAAATATCCTAGCATTTTTTGCAGGTTCTGATGGAATTGTGAATTGGAATATATCTAAAAGATTTAAAGAAGATGCAGAAGTAATTTCTGATCGTTTCAAGGAAGCGTCATATTTATATAATTTTCAAGCAATGATAGAAGACGTGCACGGTGAAACGTATTCTCTTTTAATAGATACATTGATTCCTGATCGGGAAGAACAAAATCATTTATTCAATGCAATAGAAACAATTCCTTGTGTAAAGAAAAAGGCGGATTGGGCGTTGAAATGGATTATGGATACTGAATCATCTTTTTCTCAACGTTTGGTTGCATTTGCTATTGTTGAAGGAATCTTTTTTAGTGGTTCATTTTGTGCAATATATTGGATTAAGAAACGTGGTCTTTTACCAGGACTAACTGCTGCGAATGAATTTATTGCACGTGATGAAGGAATGCATACTGAAACAGCATGTGTATTATATAAATTGTTGAATGAACGTATTGACCAAGATATAATTTTTAATATGTTAAATGAAGCGATTAGTATAGAAAAAGAATTTATTACAGAATCATTACCATGTGATTTAATTGGAATGAATTCACCAACGATGATTCAATATATTGAATTTGTTGCAGATAATTTATTGGTAAATTTGGGATATGATAAATTATACAATGTGGCATTTCCATCTACATTCTCATTTATGGATGCAATATCAATTCAAGGAAAAACAAATTTTTTCGAGAAACGTCCAACAGAATATCAAAAAGCAAAAATTACAAATGTAGAATTAGTTACTGATTTTTAGAAAAAACTTTACTATTTTTAATTTTCTTAGCTTTAATATATGGGAGATTATTTTAATAAAATTAACCGTCCAAGTTTAGTGGATCATTCATTACTACAAAAAATAAATGATATATATCAAATGAAATCTCAATCACAACAACCTGGACCAACATTAGTTCAAAGAGCGGGTAGTGTAATATTAAAATTAATATTAGATAATTTATTTATGAGTATAATTATTCTTTGTTTAGTATTATTTCTAGCATGGTGTTATATTGAGAAAAAAAGACAGAATGCAATTCAAGATAAATTTTTTCAAAAATTATATTTAAAATCATTAAAATCTGACAATGAATATTTTTTAAAAGAACCTGATCCGATAAATATACAAAATTTATTTAATGAAATAAATAAAGATTTGGAAACACCAATTATTCAACAAGATGAAAATACTAAAGAAGAAAAAAAAGGAAATAGTAAAGATACTAAATTAGAAAAAGAATTAGAAGTTAAAACATTTACAAATCCATTACCTACATTACCACAACGAAATGATTTAATTAATGGTATTAAAGGTACTGATTCAAATAGATTTATGAGTATAAATGATTTTAATCCAAATAATTCATATATGTTGTTATAGTTATTTATTAATAAAAAATAATACTATCTTGTTTATCTTTAATTTGGTATAAAATAATGATTATTATATTTGTATGAAAATATATAATAATTATTATATGCATGATATTTATTGGATGATACTTTATGAAATTTTTAAAACAACACAACCAATATGGTCATTATATTTAATGTATATGTATAATACAGTAATAAATTTAATTAAAAAATGGTATTATATATCAAGAATAAAAGAGATAAATTTACAAGATGTAATTATTATTTATAATAATTCTATTATTTTTTCAAATCGATTAAATTTAAATTATTATCATATTAAACTAAAACAAAATAATCGATATATTCAAATTATAGGTAATGAAAGATATCAAATGATATATTCACACATATATTCATTTAATTATTTGATAAAAGATAAAAATAGATATATTTCTAATAATCGAAATATTCAAATATATTTAAAACCAATTATTAAATATACTCAAGAAGATTGTTGTATATGTTTATCTGAACCAGGATCTTTAATTGGTATATGCGGACATCAAAATATTTGTATTAAATGTCAAATACTAATTAATAAATGTCCAATGTGTAACAATACTCATATGTTAATTAGAGAAGATAATATTCAAATATAATAATATATAGAAAATAAATATATATATATAATTAAATATTAATTTCTATTACTAAATCATATTAAATTATATATGTTTTATTATAATAAATATAATAAATATAATAAAAAATTAAAAAGATTTGGAGGTAGTAATTCTGATTTTTTTAATCTTAATAGTAATAAAGCTGATTTAGAAAGAACGGCGAAAAGATATGGATTAGAAGATCCAGAAAATTATTCAAAGGTTCAATTAATTGCATATATTACAGATAATTCTCCATCATCATCTATAAATGATGAACTACCCCTACCACAATTTTATGGAAATTTAGAAAAAGAAGAATTCTCTACTAGTGACTTATCAGATAGTGAAGTCTCGATACCACTTAGAGCGCGACCACCCCCTCCGCGTAGATTACGGGGACCACCACCGGGTCCACCTCCACCACGTGAACCGGTTTCACGTCCACCTCCACCACGTGAACCGGGTTCACGTCCACCTCCACCACGTTCAGATAGGTATTCTTCTCAAGGTGGTAGTGATGATGAGGAATATAATGGAGGTTACAGAAATAATTATTCTAGAGATGTATATAATAGATATGAAGAAAGACGTAGAGATAATTATTATCCAAGAAGAGGTGGGTATGACGGGGGCAATTTTTTTGAGAAAGCAGATCCTGTAAATCAAGTGGTAAAAGAATTGTATACAAGAAAATCAGGATTATTAACTGAAAAAATATGGAAAAGTGAAGGTAAATTATCTAGAAGATCTGTTAATATATATGGATTACCAAAAACAAATATTTATTTTACAGCACGTTATAATTGGAATTTAAATGGTCCAGTTTTAGCATATGTAGTATCAATAAAGAGGGATGTTAATACTGAAGTTGGATCAGGAAATGTTACCAATATTTCTTTAGAATTTGATCCAGTTAAATTATATATCGTTAGTGAAGGAAAAATAATAGATGATTATTATCCTGATGAAAGTAAATTGACAGGATTAAATAGTTTAAAGTATTATAATGAATCACATCCATTAGGAGAATATTTAAAAGAGCTTTTACTATATATAAAAAGTGATATTAAGGAATTTTTTCCCAAAAATGGTGGTTATAATAGATATGAAGAAAGACGTAGAGATAATTATTATCCAAGAAGAGGAGGGTACAGAGATGATTATTATCCAGATAGTATGCACGGTGGCGCTTTAGGCGAATTTAGAAAAGAAATAAATCGAGAAATTGTATAAATTATTTTAGATTATAACTAAAAAATATTTATAATCTAATATATATGAGTAATATTTTTGAATTAAAATATCATAAATATCAAGAAAAAAATAATTTAATAGGTGGTTATTATAGAGACTATGATTACAATAGATCTCGCGGTGGATATGAAAGAAGATCTAGAAGTTATTCTTCTCAAGGTGGCAATTATAGTGAAGAATATGATATAGCATATAATGATAACAGAAGAGGTGGTTACGATGGTGGGAATATGTGGAGATCAAGAGATCCTATAAATAATGTTATCAAAAAATATGATGATGAATTATGGAAACATCAAGATGTAAAAAATTCTAGAAAAATTTACAATAAAAATAATAATTTTATAACATATAGTTTTAATTGGGTTGAAGCATCTGGTGATGTATTTGCATATATAATTTCTTATAATAATGCACCAATTTCTTTGCATTTAATAAAATGTGATAAATATACTCGTAATGATGAAAAGTGTAAAATAGAAAACTGGTCAAGTACAAGTCCTGGTAACGGTATTAATCCTATTTCTAAAACATTAAATGATGAACCATCTGGTTATAATGATTATAAACGTAATATAATCAGACAAATAACAAATGATCATAATATAACTGATAAATCAGATTGGGTTTTAAATAATAGAACTGGTAAATTAGAACCACCTAGAGGTGGATACAATAATTATAGATATTCTAGTGGTGGATATGATAGATATGATAGATATGATAGATATGATAGATATGATAGATATAGAGAAGATTATTATCCAAATAGCATGCATGGTGGTGCTTTAGGCGAATTTAGAAAAGAAATAAATCGAGAAATTGAATAATTATACTTATAAATATATATAACTATAATTATTAAAAATGGATAAACAAATAAAAAAATACAAAGAAGATCCTTTATTTTTTATTGAAAATGTAACCATTGATCAACTATCTAAAATAATTTTACATGCATCTAAAAAATATTACAACGATGATCCCGTAATGACTGATGATGAATTTGATTTTTTACGTGATGAATTAGAAAAAAGAAATCCTACACACCCTACACTATCTAAAATTGGTGCACCTTTACCTAAAGTATCTGAAATAAAAAAAGTAAATCTACCATTTCATATGGGTAGTATGGATAAATTTAAATTATCAGATACTAAAAAATTTACAACGTGGATATCAAAGTATAAAGGTCCATACACTATTACTGATAAATTAGATGGAGTATCTGCACTTTATTATTGGCATGAAAATAAAGCGCATTTATATAAAAGAGGTGATGAACAAATTGGATCAGATATTAGTTTTTTAATTCCCTATATTCCTAGTCTAAATAAATTAAAAGAATTCAAAGAAAAAACACTTGCAATTCGTGGTGAATTAATTATTTCTTTGGATAATTATGATGCATTTACTGGTGATAAAACAAACCCTCGTTCGATGGTATCTGGTTTAACCAATAAAAAAACAATCGATCCAAATATTACCAAATTAATTGATTTTGTTGCATATGAGTCACTGTTACCAAGAGATATTCATACTGAACAAATAAAAATTACTGAAAAATATGGTTTTATTACTGTTCATCATAGTTTACAAAAAACAATAACGTTTGAAAAACTAATTGATATTTTACACGATCGTAAAAAAACTGGTAAATATGAGTGTGACGGTATTATTATAACTGATAATTATGTATATCCAGTTAATAAATCAGGTAATCCTGAATTTTCATTTGCATTCAAAGATTTACCAGAAAAGAATACAGCGGAATGTAAAGTTATTGAAATAGAATGGAATGTATCTAAAGATGGTTATATTAAACCAACGGTATTAATCGAACCAGTACAATTATCTGGTGTTACAATTAAACGTGCAACTGGATTTAATGCTAAATTTATTAAAGATAATAAAATTGGTGTTGGTAGTATAATCCAGATTGTTCGTGCTGGTGATGTTATCCCTCATATAGAAAAAGTTATTAAATCTACAGGAGAGAATATGCCTAAATTTCCATATACATGGAATGAGACAGGTGTTGATATAATTTTAGATGAAAATAAAAATAAAAATAAGGATATTACACGAGAGCATAAAATAAGTGAATTAACATATTTTGTCACACATATGAATATGAAATTTTTAAATGAACAAACAGTAGGTAAATTATATGATTCAGGATTTGATAGTATTATTAAAATATTGGGTATCACTAAAGAAGAGTTATTAACATTAGATAATTTTAAAGAAACATTATCAAATAAAATATTTGAAACAATTCAAAATAGTATTAAAGATATTGATATTCTAATATTCGCACATGCATCTAATATTTTTGGACATAATTTTGGTTCAAGAAGGTTAAAAAAAATATTTGAAATTTATCCAAAGGTACTTGCTTGGATAAAAAACAAAACAAAACAAGAGATTGTTGACGCTATTAAAGAAATAGAAGGATTCGAAGAATCTTTGAGTACACAATTTGCAGAAAAAATTATTGAATTTGAGAAACTCGTAAATAAACTACCCGCTAATATTAAGAGTAAAGTACAAGAATATAAGAATACTATTGAAATTATAGAAGATAAAAAAATATCAAATAAAATATTTGTTTTTAGTGATTTTAGAAATAAAGAATGGGAAGCATATATTGAAAGTCACGGTGGTAAAATTAGTAGTACTATATCTGGTAAAACAGATTATCTTGTTACAACTAAAGATGCAATTGACGCTGGAAGTAATAGTAAAGTAAAAAAGGCAATAGAATTAAAAGTAGAAATTGTGAATAAGGATAATTTTGTGAAGAAATTTATGTAAGTAAATTTAATATATACTTATAATATATATAACGATGAATATTTATTTAATAATTTTTATAATAGTAATTATTGTTGTTGTAGTCACTATGAATAAACCCTCTGATAATGTAAATCCTATTCCACCATATAATATACTAACACCATCTGAATCAGTAATACCCTCTCAATTACTACCTTATTCTATACCAGATATTGAAATATTCGATGATTCTAATTATCCATCTTATATTATTACAAAAAATAATGATGGATTTACTCATGTTATTCCAAATGTAAAAGTATGTTGTGGAAGAAATATTTCTTTAATTATTGATAAAGATAATGTTGGTACTGATTTAGATTTTACATCATCAAATGGAACAATATCAAAACCTATATTTTCTATATACTCAGCAAACAAGAATAAATATTACTATGCAATGGCGATATTAGTAGATAATTTAGATAAATTAGTTGATCAATTTAAAACAACGGTAGGTCATGAACCAGTAGCGAATCCATATAGAAATAGACCAATTCGTATTGAAATTGCATATATTAATGCTGGAGGTTTAGCATCTCATGGTGTATCTGGCATGGCGTGTGGACCTGCATTTTTACGAGATTTTTATGATTCATGTATTGCATATTTAGATGATAATACAAAATTACCACAAGTTGAACATATATTTACATATGAATTATGTAGAAATTATATATTTCCTGATGAATTTACATTATTATTTGATTATAGATTATACAATTTATCTGATAGGAATAGTAATATTAAAACATTAGGTTTACTTGAATGGGGTTGGGTAAACCAAGGATTTATAAATGTAATGGGTGGATTATTAACAAAAAATATTCAACCAAGTGTAAATTTTAATTATTTTGGATATGATGCAGAAGGATTTTGGAAATCTATGGAAAAACACTTAGATACATATATAGAAGGATATAATAGTGGTATATATACATGGGATAATACATTTATGTTTAATCGAATGATTTGGACAAAAAATGCAGATAATCCTAATGGTGCAGAAAGTTTAGATAATTTATATTCTGGTATATTAATTAGATTATGGAGAAATAATGGTAATGGTAATTTTTTAAAACGATTTTATAAAGCGGTTAAATTAATGAGCAATAGAAATTCATATTATTTTTTAAATAATGCGGATGAATTAACATATCTTGATAATTTATCAACCGATGCATTAAATGTAAAATTAAATGCACAAACAGCAGCTGAAAATTTCTACATTGCATCTAGTTATGGTGCAAATAAAGATTTATATGATTTTTTTACAGGTACATTACATCGTAGTATACGTCAAGAAGCGCGTACTTATGCAAATAATTTAATTGTAAATAATCCATAATTTATATATATTATTAAATAACATAACTTTGTTTTTTAATGATACATGATTTAATTTGTTTTTTGTTATCAATGCACGATATTTATTAACTAGGTGTATTGTTTTTAGGTTTACTGGTAAACATATCTGATATAAATGTATTAGTAAATCCAAATACAAGTGCAAATACAATTGCATGGACTAATGCAACTACGATATTATCTGCACCAGGGGGTAATGATAATAAAACTCCAGGGGTTAATACAAAAAATAAGACAGCGACATATAACATCATAATTATTTGCATTTTACGTATATATTTTATTTTATAAATAAAAATTGATAAAAATAATTTTTATTTATTTGAATAAAAATTATAAAATGTCATCTAATACTAATATTTTAATATTAATCCTTAATTATTTATTAATTCAAAATAATGTAAGAAGTGGTTATTTAATTGAAAATCATGATATTATTGAATCTACATTATATAATGTAAATAATGCATTTCCTAATTTATACCAAAGAAAAACAAATTATGGTATAATTGTGTCAAAAGAATTACTTAATAGTGATTATGATAATGAAGATGATATTGACCATAATTATAAATTAGGTAAATTACTAGGTTATCCTACTGTTAATCATTATCCAATTAGTAAAAAAGATAAAGCGAGTGGATATTATGTATATCATTTACAAGTAAAATTAATTAAAAAGACGATAATAACTCTTTTTAGTTTTGTTGCAAAAGATGTATTAAATGAGACAAAAATAGAAAATTTATTAAATCAAATTAAAGTAACATTATATAATAGTGAATATTCAAAATATATTAAAGATGTACATTTTAAACGATTAAAAAAACAATTAATTAATAATCGACCAGATGAAATAATAGAACATACATTTATTTATTAATTATCAATTATTTTCTCTAATTTTTTTTTATTTTTAGTAATCATTTCAGATGCATTATATAATTTATTTTTAATTTTCTTTTTCATATGTTCTTTATTTTGATTTGTATTTATTTCATCTTTCGTTGATTCTAATTTAATTTTTAATTTATCTTCCACTTCTAAATCTTTCATTAATGTAGAAACATGTTTTTTATCAACATGCATCATATTAGATAGAATTTCATCTTGTGGTTTTGCTACCCATTTATCATTAACTAATACTTTTCCTATATCAGATCTTAGATTGGAAATTAAGAAATTTTGAAATTCTGGATATTTTTCATTACAGTGAATTATTTCAGCAGCAACTAATGGATAATAAGTGCCACTGGTGCATATTTTGATTATATCTTCTTTAGATAATCTTGAAAGATCTTCTTTACCGGCATTATAGATGTTTATAACGTTATTGGTTGTATTATTATTATTATTATTATTACTATTTTCATTTACTGTAATATTTTTACTAGTATCTGTGACATGAGATAATTCATCAATCTGTTTCTGTTGGTCTTTTATTTTTTGTTGTTGTTCTTCAAATTTCCGTTCAAACATCTTCTTTAATTCTTCTATTTGTGATTGTGTAACCTCATCTATAATTAGTTTTTGTTTACATAATATCATATGAACTTTTAAATTATGTTTATTAGAATATAACTTATTACAATAAGTACATTCATTATTTATATTAGTATCTTTGATGCATGAATTTATTCTCATTAAATGTGATGCATATGCTGTTTTTCTTGTAAATTTTTTTTTACATTTTTCACAGTTATAATTGGACATATAGATATTTATATATTATAAAACCAAAAATTATTGGCAATTTTAATGAATAACTAGTTT
>Ga0114962_10003233_pt1 | contig 13262 bp, 10 predicted proteins | sample C_130820_MF_Meta_FD_87017 | JGI IMG/M metagenome (GOLD analysis project Ga0114962, IMG submission 87017) | Freshwater microbial communities from Lake Croche, Canada to study carbon cycling - C_130820_MF_MetaG | ecosystem: Environmental > Aquatic > Freshwater > Lake | place: Lake Croche, Canada... | reverse complement strand
GACCGCATCGGGCGTGCCGCTTGGGGCAATCACGCCAAACCAGGTGGGAGACTCAAAGCCCGTGAGACCGAGCTCCAAGAGCGTGGGGACACTTGGAAGGCTTGCCAGCCGTTGGCTACCCGCCACTGCCAGCGCCTTGACAGAGGAACGGCCGATCTGGGGCAAGAGCTCAACGGGTGTGCCAAACTGAATTTGCACACGCCCGGCCACCACCTCTTGCAGTGCCTCTGCACTTGACTTGTAGGGAATGTGCTGCATCACCACACCGGTCTTCAATTGGAAGAGTTCACCAAACAAGTGCGCGGTGTTGCCCATGCCCGAGGAGCCATAGTTATAGTTGCCGCCCTTGGTCTTCATGAGCGCGACCAATGTTTTGACGCTATCGGCAGGCACATTGGCACTGATCACCAAGATGAAGGGGACACGCCCGATGAAGGCCACCGGCACAAAGTCTTTGCTCAAGTCAAAGGGCAAGGATTTGTACAAAAATCGATTGGTCACGAGCATATTGGCTGCACCGATCGCCAAGGTGTACCCATCGGCAGGCGACTTGGCCAAGAGCCCCAGTCCAATGTTGCCACCGGCACCTGGGTGGTTTTCCACAACAAAGGTTTTACCCAAGAGGGTGCTGTACGCGTTGGCGATTTCCCGCGCCAAGGTGTCGACCGCTCCACCCGGTGCATAAGGCGCAATGATTTTGGCGACCTTGTTGGGGTAATTCAAGCCCTGCGCCCAACCCAAAGGAGCGCAAAAATGAACGCACAACAACAATGCCAACCACCGAGGCGAGGAACACCAAGCTTGAATTTTTTTCATGAATGCACACCTGAAATGGAGGATCGATTTGACGCAGACTCTTTCACATGAGTGCGACCACAAACCGTGAGCCACAGGTCCTGCACGGCTTGCTCACTGGAGGGGCCATCGTCTCCTCGCCAGGCCACATGACCATCGGGTCGGATGAGCACAAAAGCTTTTTCATAAAGTGCTTTGGCCCCCGCGTGGTGGATTTCACGCACTTGCAGTGGAATCTTCCAATGCTTTGCTGTACGCACCACGTCTTCGATGCGCGGTGTTGAACTTGCAAAACAAAATAGCACAAAATCGCGACCCAACCAATCGAGCGTGGAGGTGTTGTCACTCAGCCAAACATGCGGCGCGCGTGCACCCACACGAGAGGACGGTCGGTAGTGGACAGCGTCGTTGAACTCGATGGCCTGGTCCTCGGCGCTTTCGACTTCATCATAGACATTGATGGGGGAGTTGGTGTAACGGTTGCCCAAGTGCATGTTGAGTGAAAACCACTCCCGCTTGAGTCCTTCACACAACGCTTCGCCCACGGCCAGGCGGACACGATCGCCTTCGGGCCCCTCCTCCTCGATCTTGGCAGAGCTGGGTACTTTTTTGAGGGTTTCCAAGTTACCAGTAGAAAACTGAGTGATGCGTTTGGCAATCGGCTGCCGCTCCACAAAGTAGGAGTTGAGAAGTGCTGGGCCCGCATAGCCACTCAACACGGCGCCAAGCTTCCATGACAAGTCAACCGCATCCCCGATGCCCGTGTTCATGCCAAGCCCCCCGGTGGGTGAGGTCAAGTGACAGGCGTCGCCGCATAAAAACACCCGACCTTGGCCATACGACTCGGCCACCAACTCAGCGCGCTGCCAGGGCAGCACGCTCAAGATCTCCATCTCAAAGGGGGCGCCCAAGGCGCGGTGGGCCAACGCTTTGAGCTCGTCGTGGGTATAGTTGGTCTTTTCTTGTGCATTGCCAATGATGGACATGCGCCAGTGGTCCCGGCCATTGATCGCCACGATGGTGGCCCAAGTCCCAGTGGGACCCACAAACATGTAGCGGTATCCAGGGGCTTTGTCGTGCAACGCATTGAAATTGGCGCACTTGAAAATCACATTGGTCGTATAGGTGAGCAGCCCGCGGCCCTTCATCGCTATCCCCAAAGACTCGCGCACAGCACTCTTGCCACCATCGCAGGCCACCAAATAGGGTGTCACCACAGTGCGCATCTCACCTGTTTTCATGTCTTTGACGGTAGAGCTCACCGCGTCGGAACTTTGCACAAACTCGATCAACTCGGTTTGATAATAGGTCACAAGCCCAGCTTGCGAGCGGGCGAATTTTTGCAGCACCGGGTCAAAAAAGTTTTGCGGACAACGCTCTCTTTTTTGTGGACTCTCAGGGGGTGCGAGCTCCGCGTTCATGCTGGGCATGGGTTGGCGGCCCAACTCATGGCCCTTCAACGTGGTGAGATAGACATTGTCTTGGGGATACTCGCGATCGTAAGCCGTCGCTTCGACATCGGCCACAATGCCCCACTTGCGACAAAACTCCATGGTTCGAATGCCCACCAAATCCATTTTCGGCTGAAAAATCGAGCCGTCACTCTTTTCCAGCAAAATCACTGAGTGACCTCGCCAAGCCAAATCCCCGGCCAAGGCCAAGCCCACAGGTCCAGCACCCACCACCAAAACCTCAGCGCTTTGCGAGCTTTGTAAACCTTGAGGACTGTGCTCACCATTGGCGCTTTTTGCGCGATGTTCGTCTGTCATGAATATGCTTTTTATAGAATGAGACCAGTATAAATTTCTTTTATGACTGGACAATGAGGGATTGCCTGAGCTTGAAGATCTCGTGCCTTGTGCATAAAGGGTCAAGAACTTGCCAAGTACTGCGTCAAGATCAGGTACAGTATTCCTGTCATGAAATTAACCATCCCCAAAAAAATCAACCCAACCCTGTGGAGCGTACAACTCTTGGGCCTTTGGGGTCGAATCTCCCAAATCCATCTTGGCATGGGCTTGGGATGCCAGTGCAGCGGTGAGATGCCCGGACTTGCGGTCAGCGACTTGGAGCTCAATGTCATGGACTATTTGCATGACAAGTACCAGCATGACAGCGAATTTACACAATGGCTTGCCCAGCACACCGACTACCAAAAGGGACAAAGTGCCAGTGTGGCTTCTTTTCTCAAAGCGATGGCGACACAAACGCCCTCGAGACCCTTGGCCATCGGCCTCTTGAAAGACTTGAGTCAGACGCTCGAGTCACTGCAGCAAGCTCATGCGGCCTAGCTTGAGCCTGAATGCACAAGCACCGCACAACACTATTACAAATTTAGAAAAACTTCAATAGCACAATTCCCCTAGTTAAAGGGTGACTCGGGAAAGATAATGGGTTTGCATTTTTCTTTTCTGATCTTTTTTTGCTTTTCGTTTTTGCTTTTCGTTTTTGTTTTTTTGCTTTTCTCTGCACTTTTCATTGCAGATCTGTTTGTTTTTGCTTCTTCTTTTTTTGACCCACCAGGACACCCTTTTTGTGAAACACGCATTGCCCACACGAATCGCTGCAGACATTGGTGGCACCTTCACCGATGTGGCCGCTTTTGATGAAAAAACCTCTCGCCTTCTTCTGGGCAAAACTCTCTCCACCCCACAAAAACTCGTGAATGGCATCTCTCAAGGTGTCAGCAAAGCGGGCACCGACTTTGCCAGCTCCTCCTTGTTTCTCCATGGCTCCACGGTCGCCATCAACACCATGCTTGAGCGAACTGGCGCGCGCACTGCGCTCTTGATCACCCAAGGCTTCAAAGACATTTATGAAATCGGGCGCATCAACCGACCCGATGCCTACAACTTATTTTTTCACAAACACGTGCCCTTGATTGAGCGCGCACTGCGCTTTGAAGTGCCCGAGCGAATCACCGCCGATGGAGACGTTCATCTGCCCTTGGATGAAGCGGCCGTTCATGCTTTGTGCGACCAAATGATTGAAGAGAAGGTTCAAGCGGTTGCCATCTTGCTTTTTCACTGCTATCGAAATCCAAGCCACGAACAGCGCGTGAAGGCGATCGTGCGAGAAAGGATGCCCAACTGTTTTGTGAGCGCCTCGCATGAACTCTCTCAGGAGTACCGTGAGTTTGAACGCTGCTCCACCGTGGTGGCCAACGCCTACATTGGACCCAAGGTGAGCGACTATGTGGCCGAAATCACCGAGCACATCCGTGACGATGGCTTCAAAGGTTCTTTTTTAATTGTGCAGTCGACTGGGGGTCTTTATGAGTCGGCCCAGGCCCAACAAGAATGCATTCGCATGCTCGAGTCCGGACCGGCTGCTGGGGTGGTGGGTGCACAAGCACTGTGCCGTGAGCTTGGGCTGGACAACGCGGTGGCTTTTGACATGGGTGGCACCACCGCCAAAGCAGGCGTCATCTACCAAGGCGAGGTGCTCACCACGAGTGCCGCGTTGGTCGGTGGCTACAACCAAGCCTTGCCCGTTCAAATCCCCATGGTCGATGTCTTTGAAGTCGGCACAGGGGGAGGAAGCATCGCCAAAGTGGACCCCTCAGGAGCACTCCAAGTGGGCCCTCAAAGTGCCGGCGCTCAACCCGGGCCCGCCTGCTATGGCTTGGGTGGAGACCTCCCCACCGTGACCGATGCCAATTTGGTCTTGGGCCGCATTGCAGCCGATCGATTTTTGGGCGGCGAGATGCGCTTGGACAAGAAGGCCGCAGAAGCCGCCATTCTCAAACACGTGGGCACCCCCCTGGGGATCAGCGCCAAGGAGGCCGCCAACGGTATTTTGCGCATCGCCACCACCACCATGTCCTATGCGGTCAAAGGCGTCTCCACCGAGCGCGGTCTAGATGCAGCGTCCTTTCCTTTGATTGCGTATGGCGGTGCCGGTCCTTTGCACGCGTGTGCCATTGCCAGAGAAATTGGCATGGCCCAGGTCATCATTCCCAAAGGCCCTGGACATTTTTGTGCTTTTGGCATGCTGCACTCCGACTTGAGATACGACTTTGTCAGAACTTGGTTCAACAAACTTGCCGATGTCTCCTTTGCAGAACTCAAGGCCGTCTACAAAGACTTGGTGAGTCAAGGCAAACGCGCTTTGGACAACAGTCGCATCAAGACGGCCAAAGTCACCGTGGCCTACGCGGCCGACATGCGCTATGTGGGACAAGAGCATCCCGTCACGGTGGACCTCACTGAGAGCGTCATGAAAAAGGGGGACCGACAGGCCATCAAGGCGCTCTTTGACGCGGTTCACCTGCGCCGCTACGGCACGTGTGCCCCCAAGGAGGCCGCTGAGATCGTGAGTCTCAGAGCCACCGTGAGCGGGATCATGAAAAAACCACCGCTTGAAACCATCGCCAAGGGCTCTGCACAAGCTGTGAAATCTGCGCAAACCGGATCGCGCTCTGTGTATTTCGCCGAGCTCAATAAATCGGTCATGACACCGACCTACCAACGCGACGCCTTGAAGGCGGGCAACCGCTTGGTGGGCCCCGCACTGGTTGAAGAATACGCCTCCATCACCGTTGTCTTGCCTGGCGACCGACTGCGAGTGGATGTGTACGGCAATTTGGTGATCGACATTGAAAGGAATTTTTCATGAAAAGCGTTGTCAACTCCAAAGTCAAAAAGTCCGTCAAAGCCCAGAAGATAGCCCAATCCAACAAGTCGAATCCGCCAAAACGATTGAGTAAAGCGCGCCAAGGCGACGCCGTGCTCACCGAGATCGTTCGCAATGGTGTGTTGGCAGTGACCGAGGAGATGAAGATCAACCTCATGCGCACGGCCTACAACATGATCATCTACGAAGCCCTTGACTTCACCGTGGGACTCTACACCGCCACGGGCGAGACGGTCTCCATTGGCCTGGGACTGCCCAGCTTTATTCGCGGCATGTCCAACACCATCAAAGCCAAAATCGAGCATTTTGGTAGTAACGTGGGCCCAGGTGACATCTTGGTCACCAACGACGCCTACATCACGGGTTCTCATTTGCACCACTTCACCTTCAGCGTCCCGATCTTTTTTGAAGGAGTGCTCTGCGGCTGGTCGTGCTGCATGGCCCACTGGCCCGATGTGGGGGGTGTGCTTGGGGGTGTGACCACCGACATTTTCTCGGAAGGCTTGCAAATTCCTATCTTAAAATACCAAACGGCAGGGGTGGTCAACCAAGATTTGGTGGACATCATCTTCAACAATGTGCGCATCCCAGAGCGGGCCATGGGCGACCTCCGGGCTCAAATCATTGCTGTGACGACGGGCGAGAGACGTTTTCTTGAACTCCTCAAGCGATATGGCCGACAAAACGTCTTGACCTCAATCGATCGCATCATGGACAACTCCGAGGCCAAAGCACGGGCTCAAACTCGCGCCATCCCCGACGGCGTCTATGAAGCGGAATCCTTCATGGACGACGACGGCATCGACATCGGCAAGCGCATTCCCATCAAAGTGCGAGTCATCAAGAAGGGGGAACACATGACCATTGACTTGAGCGGTGTGAGCCCCCAGGTCAGAGGCTTTTACAATTCTGGTCCGAGCACTGGCATCTCCTGCGCCCAAGTCGCCTACAAGTGCCTCACGTCGGCCTTGGATTACCCCATCAATGAGGGAAGTTTTCGCAGCTTGAAAACCATCGTCCCCGAAGGTACGGTGGTGAGTGCGGTAAAGCCCGCGGCCATGCGCTGGTGGATGACGTATCCCATGACGGTGATCGACACCGTCTTCAAGGCGATGCACCAAGCCATGCCCGACCAAGTCATTGCGGGTCACCATGCCGATCTGGGCCTGGGCATGGTCAACGGCATTTCACCCAAAGATGGACGCTTTTTCATGGGCAGTGTGGGCCCATCGGGTGGGGGTTGGGGCGCAAAAAGCAGTGAAGACGGCATGTCTGCGACGGTTTGCATGAACGACGGCGACACGCACAACAACCCCATTGAACAAACGGAGGCCAAATTTCCCCTGCTCTTTTTGAAACACAGCCTGCGCCAGGACTCGGGGGGCGCTGGACGCTTCAGGGGGGGGCTGGGCACCGAGCAAGTCGTGATGGCGCGCTCGAGCCTGAACTTCAACGCGCAAGTCGACCGCATGCATTGCCAGCCGTGGGGACTCGAGGGTGGACAAAGTGGCATGGGCAACCAAGTCACCATCAAGCTCGCCGGCGTCGTTCAAGATCAGTTTCCCAATGCCAAGGTCTTGATGAAACGCCTCAATGCGGGCGACACATTCACCTTGCTCACTGGCGGTGGGGGTGGGTTTGGTCCACCCAAAGAGCGAGAACCAGAACGGGTGGCGCATGATGTGCGACAAGGCTACATCAGTCAAGCTGCCGCCAAGGACACTTACCATGTGGCCCTGAAAAGCACTGGCGAGGTTGATACCCATGCCACTCACAACTTGCGCAATCGCGCAGTCGATTAAAAAGGACATGACCATGAAACCGATCACGTTTGAACATTCACTGGGTAATTTGCCGCTGACTTGTGAAGCCAAGCTCATTGGGCAATGGAGACGCCCGACTTGGAGCCTGGCCGGGCTCATGCTGGCAGCTCTTTGGATCAGCGCCTGGAGCTTACCAACTGCGGCACAGACCTGGCCGAGTAAACCGATCCACATCGTGGTGCCTTTCCCTGCCGCAGGAACAGTGGACGCCGTGGCCCGTGCCCTGGGACAAAAAATCGGTGACAACCTCAAACAAGTGGTGATCATTGACAACAAACCCGGAGCTGGGGCCAATATCGGCGCAGATGCGGTGGCCAAGTCTGCGCCCGATGGTTACACGGTGCTGCTCACCACCCAAGGTTTGGCCATCGCGCCCAATTTGTACAAAAAAATGCCGTTTGATGCACAAAAAGACCTGGCAGCGGTCTCGCAATTGATGACGACCTATCTGGTGCTGGCGGTGAATCCCTCCATCGGCGTCAATACATTTGCGGAATTTTTAAGCCTTGCCCGCGCCAAGCCTGGGGTGTTGAATTTTGGCTCCACTGGTGAAGGTGCCGCGCCACACCTGATCATGGAGCTCTTGATGGCAAGTGCCAACGTCAAGCTCACGCACATCCCCTACAAAGGAGATGCGCCCATGAACCAGGCCTTGCTCGCGGGCGACGTCAACGCCGTCTTTTCACCTCTGTCGGGCGTGAGCGCAGCGACCAAAGCGGGCAAGCTCAAAATTTTGGTGATGAGTGCGGGCAAGAGATCCTCAGCCATTCCCGACATCCCCACCATGCTCGAGAGCGGCGCGGGTGGGTTTGAGTACACGGGATGGTTGGGCCTCTTTGCGCCTGGGGCAACGCCTGTGCCTCTTTTAAAGGCCCTCCAAGTGGAATTTGTCAAAGCGATGAACTCCAATGAAATCAAAGAGAAGTTGCCCTTTTGGGGCTACGAGGCATTTGGTAGCACGCCGGAGGCTTTTGCTGTCAAGTTTCAACAAGACCTGGTCTCTTACAGCAAGACCATCAAAGACGCACACATCTCTTTGCAAGATCAATAGGGAAAGATCAATAGGGAAAGTTCAATCGCAAAAGATCTATAGCGAAGGATTCATCACGCCGGGTCAAAGGCGTTTGACGTTGGCCGATTTTTTGATGCGCTTGAAGCTGATCGTGTGCGATGCGTACATGATTTCTACAAAGTACAAAACACACGCTGTCACCAAAGAGATGAAACTGCCGATGAAGGTGAACGCGACCCAGTTGGAGATGTGCAATTTACCTGGTGCAATGCTCACCGAGAAAAAGAGCTCAATCACAGTCAAGGCAATCAGGACAGCACACAAGACCAAAAATGCAGTGGCGATGTTGATGATGCGTTTTCTGTAATCGAGCGTCTCCAGCTCGTCGTAGAAGCGTTCAATTTTTTGAAGTGCATGCGCGTCAGGATGGGTCAAGTCCTCAATCAAAGTCTCGATCCTTCTCGCGCGATCAATCACCCGACCCAAGCGGTTGCCCAGGGCATTCAATATCCCAGCCACCCCGGTGAGTAAAAACACCGGCGCTGTGGCCAAATGGATCGCCTCAGAAATGATGGTCATGTCCATGGCCTTATCCTCTTCAATCACGGTCCATTAAAAGTCGTATTTTAGGCTTTTCATGGCAAGAACAGGACTCTCGCCCAAGCCTTCGGCGAGAACATGGCACTCAAACCTAGGTTAAACACCAGTTTTCGATTGCAACCCAGGGTCTGACAATGAAAAAATTCAAGGACCTCGGTAGCTGGGGCCTTGCAAAGAAATTTCTTTTTTTTCATCACACTCAAAGGTTTTGCCATGAACGCAGAATACTTCTGCCATGCCCCCCGGGGGATGGCACCCGCATTGAACGGTCCTTCAAGTGCATGCAAGGCCCTGTCTCAACTCCACCGATTGGGCTGCTTTTGGGCAATGGCATTCATTGCAGTGATGACGCTCACCAGTGCTCAAGCGCAGACCCAAGCGAGCAACTACCCCAACAAACCGCTCAAAATCATTGTCCCCTACTCGCCCGGTGGATTTGCCGATTCTGGAGCGCGTGCCATCAGCGAAGCACTGGGCACGCGTTTGGGGCAAAGCATCTTGGTTGACAACCGACCCGGCGCGTCTGGGGTGATTGGAACGATGGCGGTCTCCACCGCCGCACCCGATGGATACACTTTGCTGCTGGGATTTGATGGGACGTTGATCACCTACCCCATGATGGTCTCCAAGCCCCCATTCAATGTGCTCAAAGATCTTGCGCCAGTCACCAAAATCGGTGACTCGGCCATGGTCTTGGCCGCGCACCCCTCATTTGAAGCGAAGACCATCGCCCAACTCATTGAACTGTCCAAACAAAAAGACGCGCACTTCCCGTTTGGTAGTTCTGGTTTGGGCTCTACACCGCATTTGGCTGGCGAGCTCTTTAAGGCGCGCACCAATGTCAACATGGAGCACATCGCCTACAAAGGCGGCGGACAAGCCACCATTGACACCCTGGGTGGACAAATCCCCATGGTCTTCACCACCTTGGCCACGGTGCAGCAGTACATCAAGTCGGGCAAGTTGAATGCCATCGGCGTGACCAGCGCAAAAAGGCTGGCAACTCTGCCTGACACGCCCACCTTTGTCGAGTCTGGGGTGGCAGGATTTGTGCTCTCGACGTGGATCGGAATTTTTGCGCCACCCACCACGCCCAAGGCCATTGTTGACAAGTTACAAACCGAGATGTTCACTGTCCTGCAAAACCCAAGCGTGCGTGAGCGTTTGGGTGTACTCGGCATTGAAGTTTCAGGCAATACACCCGAGCAGTTCAAGGAACAAATTGCAAGCGACGTTGCCATCTGGGGCCCGATTGTAAAAAAAGCGAATATCAACTTGGACTGAATGACCTGTGTCACCAGGGCCCATGGTTTGCATGAAATTTAAAAAGACAACAAGCAAAAGGGGAATCACATGACAGCAAACGTGTTGAATTTTATGAAGAGCTGGGTGCTATTGGGGTTGATCATGGTCAATGGGTTGCATGCGCAAGGTCTACCCTACCCCTCCAAACCCGTGCGCTTGCTCATCGGTTCTCCCGCCGGATCAGGAACGGACTCCGTGAGTCGAATGGTCGGCAGCAAGGTGAGTGACGCTTTGGGTCAGGTCTTCATCATGGAAAACAAAGCGGGCGCAGGCGGTCAAATTGCAGCCGACATGATCAGCAAAGGAGTACCTGATGGATACACCCTGATCTCGATCTCCAGTTCCCACGCATCCCAAGCCGCGACCTTGAAGAGCTTGCCCTACGATCCCGTGGAGGGTCTCACGTGGATTTCAACCGTGGGTGTGTATCCATTTTTGTTGGCCGTGAGCGCTGACGCCAATGTTCAAAGCATTCCCGATTTGATCAAAAAGGCCAAGGCCGACCCGGGCGCAGTGACCTTCACCTCATCCGGTGTGGGCAGTGCGCTGCATTTGGTCGGAGAGTTGTTGGCAGCAGAGTCGGACACCAAAATGACGCACATTCCTTTTCCTGCAGGCGGTGGGTTTGGTTACACCGACATCTTGGCGGGTCGAATTGACATGATGGTCAATATTCCGGGCCTCATCGTGCCCTATGTGCGGGCCAATAAGCTCAGAGCCATTGCCGTGACCTCGGCGCAGCGCTACGAGACTCTTCCCAACGTGCCCACCTTGTCCGAATACATCCCAGGTTTTGAGGTGATCTCATGGCTAGGATTTGCAGCCCCTCCCGGCACACCCACCGAGATCGTTAAAAAAATCAATGCAGCCATCAAAGTGGCTCTTGCCAACAAGGAGTTGCAAGCTCAAATGCAAAAAGCCGGCGTGCAGCCTCAGTCCACCACGCCTGAAGAGTTTCAAGCCATTGTGCAAAAAGGAATCGAGAAGTACAAAAAAATTGCCCAATCAAGGCATATCGAAATACAGCCTTGAAGGCATGGCTTGATTTCAAGCTCCCAAAATAGTCTGACCCCAATGGCACTGCCACTTGAGTGACAACAAAAGCGGTGATTTCGCTTACAAAAAAGATAAAATTCAATACAAAACTCAGTGAGTTGGATAACTGGATGACCAAACTGGTTGGGGATTGACGCGCCAGCACAGGATCAAAACTCCTCTCAAATGTCGCTGTTGCTGCGGTTGAAGATGGGGCTCAGGTTCAATGAACATGACTGAGCGGTGCGTTAAAATGGGTGGTCAGTCCGTTCAAAGACCATTTGGCTCCTCACCCTTATTTCAAGATCGTTTTTCAAGATGAATATCACGATCAAACAGCTCAAAATATTTCTCGGTGTCGCCAAATCCAAGAGCTTCACCAAAACAGCCCAAGCTTTGCACATCAGCCAATCGGCCTTGTCGGTGTCCATTCAAGAGTTGGAGCACGTGAGTCAATCTCGACTTTTTGAGAGAACCACCCGAAACGTTCAGTTGACCGAAGCGGGCCTTGCCTTTTTACCAGTCGCACAGCACATCATTGAGACCTTGGACCGGGCTTCAAGCGACCTCGATCGGATCAGACGGGTCAAACAAACAACGCTGAGGGTCGGATTTACACCCTTTGTCGCTGGCAGTTTGGCTCCCAAAGCCCTAAAGACCTTTGAGTCAGAAAATCCTTTGATCAAAGTTGAGATTTACGACAAAACACCCAATGAATTACTCCAACTGGTAGAACTTGGAAAAATCGATGCAGCCTACGGGGCGTATTTTGAAAAGTCCTCAGGGATTCACAAAGATTTGATTTGCCCCACCCACTTGTGTTTGGTCAAAACATCCAACCACAACGATCAAGTCAAGCCCTCCAAAACACTCAAGTGGTCTCACCTGAGCGATCAAGTGCTCATTTGTCTGCCCCAAGACAATCCCATCCAGCGATTGATCGAAGAACAATTCACCAAGCACGGTATCCGCATCAAGAAACGGCGAGAAGTGGCCCAAATCGAGACTCAAATCGCCATGGCAGAGGCCAACAATGGCATGGCCTTGGTCCCCTCCTTGGCCTCGTCCATTTGCGAGCGCTACCAAGTGAGCATTCAAGCCCTCAGCCCGAAGTTGAGCATTGATTTTTATTGCATCCGAAAAGCAGGCCTAGGGTTTTCCCCAGGCATCACCAACTTCTCCAAAACACTCAAAGACTTGATTGTTCAGTGACCGATCTTTGGAGTAGTCGATTAATCGAAAATATCGATCAATCCATGCATTTTTTGAATTTTACAAAGCCCGCTCTAGCACGTATGCTATTGGACTTTGAATCTTAAACACCGAGAATAGAACATGAAAATAGCCATCGTGGGTGCCGGTCTTGGGGGACTGACAGCGGCATTGTCGTTCATCAAGCGTGGCTTTGAGGTCACCGTCTTTGAGCAAGCCAGTGAATTGAGAGAGTTGGGAGCTGGTGTTCAATTGGGCCCCAACGCCGTGGGCGTGCTTTACCACTTGGGACTCGAAAAAATATTGAGCGAACACACCTTCGTCACTGAGGGAAAAAATGTGCGCTTGTGGAACACCGGTCAACGCTGGCCTTTATTCGATCTTGGTGGCTTGGCCATTGAGCTCTATGGGTTTCCCTACCTGACCATGCACCGCGCGGACTTGCAAAAAATACTGCAACACGAGGTGCAACGCCTCAAGCCCAATGCCATCGTGTTGAATGCCAAGGTCAAATCGGCCTCACAAAACACCCAAACGGTGAGCATCGAATTTGAAAATGGCACTCACCATGAATGCGATTTGCTCATTGGTGCCGATGGTGTTCATTCGGCCATTCGAGCCAGTCTCTTTGGACAACACGAAGCCATTCAGTCGGGCATCATGGCTTGGAGAGGCGTGATTGATGCGAGTAAACTGCCCGCTCACATGCACGAGCGCGTGGCCACCAATTGGGTGGGGCCAGGTGCACACGTGGTGCAATACCCATTGCGAAATGGCCAACTCATGAATTTTGTGGGCGCCATTGAGGGGCAACGCTGGGACATCGAGTCTTGGTCCGAAAAGGG
>Ga0114962_10003232_pt1 | contig 13265 bp, 17 predicted proteins | sample C_130820_MF_Meta_FD_87017 | JGI IMG/M metagenome (GOLD analysis project Ga0114962, IMG submission 87017) | Freshwater microbial communities from Lake Croche, Canada to study carbon cycling - C_130820_MF_MetaG | ecosystem: Environmental > Aquatic > Freshwater > Lake | place: Lake Croche, Canada... | reverse complement strand
GACATGGTCTGGCGTAGAGATGCTGTGGAGCCATTGGCTGAAAAACTAGCACAAAACGATTGTGTAACATTCAGTACCTATGTGTGGAATCATCAGTACAACTACACTCTGGCACGTAAGGTCAAAGAGCTCAATCCCAAGTGTTTGATTATTTTTGGTGGACCTGAACCTGCTATCACAGACAAGGATATCTTTCGCAAAGAACCTTACATGGATTTGATTATTTGTTTTGAAGGAGAAATTACTTTTCGTAATGTGATCAAAGCGTTTGAAACAAGAGCCTTTGACAACATTCCCGGATTGTTGCTGAACAAAAATGGCAAACCAGTCAATACTGGCGATGCCAAACGCATTGAAACACTAGAAGAAGTTCCTAGTCCCTACTTGAATGGTGTGTTTGATAAAATTATTGCAGACAATCCCACAGTAGAGTGGAATGGCACATTGGAGACCAATCGTGGATGTCCGTTTGCTTGTACCTTTTGCGACTGGGGCAGTTTAACCTACAACAAGGTCAAACACTTTGAAGTGCAAAGAGTATATGACGAACTGGAGTGGATGGCCAAACACCGTTGTGGATTTATTTCAATCACTGATGCCAACTTTGGCATGTTCCCCGAACGTGACAATCTTATTGCAGACAAGATTATTGAAGTACAAGAGAAGTATGGTTATCCCAAAACATTTAGCGTGGCCTGGGCCAAGAACCAAAAGCGTGAAGTGGTTGAAATTGTAAAGAAACTACTAGATGCTCCGGGCTTTAACCAAGGTCTTACACTGAGTGTGCAAAGTCTTGATGTGGGTGTGTTGGAAAATATCCGCCGCAAGAACATGGAAATGAACAAGTTAGAAGAAGTGTTTGAACTGTGTGAGCAACGCAATATTCCAACCTACACAGAACTCATACTGGGCTTGCCTGGTGAAACTTTGACCACATGGAAAGATAACTTTTGGAAACTGTTTCGCATGGGCAATCATACAGGCTTGACTGTGTTCCAGGCACAGTTGTTGGAAAATGCCGAGATGAACTTGTTACAAAAGAAACTGTTCAAGATTGGTTCGCAACGTGTGACCGATTACTTCTCTGGCTCGTACTCAAATGAACACATTGAAGAAGGCATTGAGATCATCACAAGCACCAAGGATTTGCCTTTTGAAATCATGCTGGATGCTGAAATATTTTCATGGTACATCAACACTTTCCACATCAACGGTGTAAGCACATTGTTGAGTCGATTGGTTTACAAATACCTTGACATAGACTACAGTAAATTTTACGAAGACCTGTTTGAATGCTTGCAACAAGATGCATGGTATGTGAAAGAACAAACAGAAGTGCGACAGTACTTTAGCAACTGGATGACACAAGGACAGATCCGCCATCCCAAAATTGGCGGGATTGAAATCCACGGATGGAACTTGATTCATAGAACTATTTTAAATATGCACGTGGAAAATCAGTACGAAAATATTTTTAATCGTTTAGAAGAATTCATGCAACGCTATAACTTGCCCAAAGATTTGCTGGACAATGTGATGAAGTTTCAAAAGAAATATTTGATAGCATACAATGACATTGCTGAATATCCGCAACAGTTAACACTTGATTACAATATTTGGGAGTATCTGACATTCAACCAACCATTGGTTCCGGGTACAGTGACTTATGATTTGGATTTCCCTGAAGACAAAAACATGAGTTTTCCTAAATTCCTAGAATTGTTTTACTTTGCAAGACGTAGAAATTTTGGTAAGGCCACAGTGAATACCATAAGCGGCAATGCCAACAACAGTGCTCGAAGAAGCCAGGCCAGTGCAAAAGCAATGGTCGTATTATAAAATTATCCCACCAACCATCTCAACTCGAAAGATTAAAAATGACAGATTACGATTTGGAAGAACGTATTGTACGTTACTGGAATGCTCAACCTTGCAATATCAATCACAGCAAAAATGAAGTAGGCACATTGGAATTTTTTCAAGATGTTACTGAGCGCAGGTATCGTGTGGAACCACACATGAAAGAATTTGCTGGATTTCACATGTGGTCTGGTAAGCGTGTGCTGGAAATTGGTTGCGGTATCGGAACTGATGCGGCTGAATTTGCCAAGCATGGTGCAGATTATACTGCCATTGATATCAGTGACAAAACAATCGAACTGGCACAAAAACGTTTTGAAGTAGAAGGACTTGAAGGTCGGTTTGTTTGTGGCGATGCAAGTGATCCCAAAATGTATGAAGGCCTGGGCCGGTTTGACATGGTGTACAGTTGTGGTGTCATGCATCACTTTCCTAGAATTGATGACATGATTCAAAATGCCTATGATGCGTTGGTGCCCAATGGGGAATTTAGATTTTTGGTATATGCCAAAAACTCCTGGAAGTACAGCATGATACGCAAAGGACTGGACCAATTTGAAGCACAAGCAGGGTGCCCGTTTGCACAAGCCTATTCAAATGATGAAGTACATGACCTATTAGGCAAAAGATTTCACATTGAGAGGTTGCGTCAAGCCCACTGTTTCATGTATAATGTACAAGCATACAAGGCAGGCAGATACGAACTAGAACCCTGGTTCGAGGCCATGCCGGAAGCAATGCGTGAGGCAGTTAAAGAATATTTAGGTTGGCATTTGTTAGTTAAAGCAAGGAAAATATGAAATTCAAAGTAAGTGAATTATTTTATTCAGCACAAGGTGAAGGACGCTATGTTGGTGTTCCCAGTGTCTTTTTACGTATGTTTGGTTGTAACTTTACCTGTTCGGGTTTTGGTTGCAAGCCTGGTGAGAAATCTACAGAAGCAGACGATGTGGCAAAAGTTGTCCATATGTTTAATAAGTTTGAGGACTTGCCGTTGGTCAATACCGGATGCGACAGTTATGCCAGTTGGCATCCAGATTTCAAACATCTAAGCCCTACGTATACTGCTGAAGCACTGGTTGAAAAGATGAAAGCATTGTTGCCCAATGGTGTTTGGCAACAACCGGTCAGCGGTAATCCCATGCACCTGGTTATCACAGGTGGTGAGCCATTGTTGGGTTGGCAACGTGCTTATCCAGAATTGTTAGATATTTTAAGTTCACAAGGCTTAAGACACATTACTTTTGAAACCAATGGTACTCAAAACTTATCACAAGAATTTAAACAGTATCTGAATAATTGGTTTGGAGAGATCACATTTAGTGTGAGTCCCAAACTCACTGTGTCTGGAGAGAAATACGAAGATGCAATCAAAACAGATATAGTTTGGGATTATGAAACCTACGGAGTCACCTACTTAAAGTTTGTTGTGGAAAAAGCGGAAGACTTTGATGAGTTGGATCATGTGGTTGGTGCATATAGACAACGTGGATTTAGTGGTCCTGTGTTTGTGATGCCATTAGGTGGCGTGGTCAGTGTGTATGACGGTACCAGGATTCATGTGGCAGATGAAGCACTCAAACGTGGCTACTGGTATACTCCAAGGTTACACGTTGACCTTTGGGGCAATGGCTGGGGCAAGTAATGGGACTGTTTGACATCTTCAAAAAGAAACCTGAACCTGAACCTGTACCCAAACCACGTGCTGAGCCTAAACCCAAGGTGCCAGAAAAAACTGAAAAAGAGATTGCAACAGAAAAAGGTGAACCATGGGTGACTGTTTTATCTATGGATGTTGATCCCAACAATTTGCATCAAGGTGCATTTGAACTAGACTGGAATGAAATCTTTGTGGCACGGTTAGTCAAGGCAGGTTACATGATGAAGCCCGATGATGCGGATGCTGACATTGTGGATCGTTGGTTTCAAAATATTTGCCGTCACGTGGTTATGGAAACTTGGGAACAAGAACAAGCCATAATCAAAGGTGCCGGACAATATGTAAACACCAAGGACATTGGTGGCGGACGTAGCGAAGTATCATGATATTTAATCACACTAAAGAACTCAAAGCCCAAGGTAAAAAGATTGGCATCACGTTCAGTACCTTTGACATGTTGCATGCTGGCCATATCGCCATGCTAAGTGAAGCAAAAAATCACTGTGACTATTTGATTTGTGGATTGCAAACTGATCCCACAATTGATCGTCCAACTGAAAAAAATCGACCTGTACAAAGCATTGTAGAACGTCAAATACAATTGGCCGCATGCCGTTATGTGGATGAGGTTGTTGTGTATCAAACCGAACAAGATCTTGTGGACCTGTTGTTAATATTGCCACTAGATGTGCGTATCCTAGGACAAGAATACGAATTCAAAGAATTTAGCGGCAAAGACGAGTGTACGGATCGTACAATTGAAATTGTTTATAACGGAAGAGATCACTCATTCTCCAGTTCAAGTCTACGCAAACGTGTGGCACAGGCCGAAACAGTTAAAGCATTAACACAAAAATGATTTTGTATGTGAATGGATGCAGTCATGCCGCGGCAGCTGAAGCGGTAAATTCACATTCCTGGGCCTCAGATGATGGCTTGTATTGGGGACTGGGACAACAACCGCATCCAGACAACGAACGTGTGAGTTTTGGTTGTGAGATGGCCAATTGGCTAAATGCAATCTTGTATCTTGACGCACAAGCTGGCGGATCAAATGCACGTATTATTCGCACCACAAGATCTTGGTTGCACGAACAAACCAATCATGATGGTGTGTTTGTGGTATTGCAATGGTCAACTTGGGAACGACAAGAGTGGTTGCATGAGGATACCTGGTACCAAGTCAATGCTAGTGGCATAGATAGTGTGCCGAGCATATTTGCTGAACGCTATAGAAACTTTGTAGCCGACGTCAACTGGCATCGGGTACAACAACAAGCACACGATGAAATTTGGCAATTCCACAACGAACTCAAACTTAACGGAGTTCGGCATGTGATGTTCAATGGCAACAGTCATTTTGGTGACATTGCCCAGGCTCACGATTGGGGCAGGTGTTACATGGCGCCATATGACGCTGACCAAACTTACGACCGTGTACTAAAAAACAACGGATTTTGCACAGTCAATGCAAATAGTTGGCATTTTGGTGCAGATGCCCATTGCTTTTGGGCCCAACATGTGTTACAATACATTAACGATAACAACTTGATTGCGCCCAATGAAATACGTACTGATTGATACTGCCAATATGTTTTTCCGTGCTAGACACGGAGCATTTAGAGCCGCGGACTCTTGGACCAAGATAGGATTTGCCTTACACATTACCTTGATGGCGGTGAACAAAATGGCCCGACGTTTTGAAGCAGACCACGTGGTATTTGCACTGGAAGGACGCAGTTGGCGCAAGGATTTCTACACACCTTACAAAGCAAATCGTGCTGTGGCCCGGGGCAAAATGACCGAGACGGAAGCAGATGAAGACAAACTGTTTTGGGAAACCTATGATGAGCTGACTAAATACTTGTCACAGAAAACCAATTGTAGTGTTATCCGTCATCCCACAGCCGAAGCTGATGACATCATTGCACGTTGGATTGCATTACACCCCCAAGACAAACATATTATTATTAGCAGTGATACTGACTTTGTACAGTTATTAGCCCCTAATGTCACTCAATACAATGGTATCGCCGATGAACTATTAACCTTGGAGGGCATATTTGATGCTAAAGGTAAACTTGTCAATGATAAAAAAACTAAACAGCCAAAAGTCATTCCAGACCCCGAGTGGTTACTGTTTGAAAAGTGTATGCGTGGTGACAGCTCAGACAACGTGTTTAGTGCTTATCCGGGAGTACGGGAAAAAGGCACAAAGAATAAAGTTGGTCTCCGTGAAGCGTTTGGCGACAGGGACCGTAAGGGATATAACTGGAATAACATGATGTTGCAACGTTGGACAGACCACAACGGTCAGGAGCATCGTGTGTTGGATGACTACGAACGCAACTGTACCTTGATTGATCTCACAGCACAACCTGAAGAGGTCAAGGCCGCTGTAGACTCAAGTATACAGGAACAAATCAGCCACAAGGATGTGGGACAAGTGGGTGTGAGGTTCATGCAGTTCTGTGGCAAATACGAATTGGTAAAATGCAGTGACGTAGCCGAACAGTTCGGACGTTGGATGAATGAAACATATAAAGGAGTGCTGAATGATACAAGCCAAACCAGTGGTAGAGAACCAGTATTGGATACTCAAGAAGGATAATCGCAAGATTGGTCAGCTTGAGGTAAAAGAAAATGGCAACTGCACTATAAAAATACTCAATAGTGTAATCAGTTATAAGACTATCAAGATGGCTCGCGAAGCCATCAACATTGAATTCGAACCGCCAGAAACAGCAACCCCTGTGCCACCAAACTTGGTATACGGACATGAAGTTGAAGGCGAAGTGTTTAGTCCACTGTGGGATGTCAAGCGTAAACTACCGTTGTTTACCAAAGAAGATAACTCTAAGTCGTGGTTCGCTGCCGGATGGTATCGAATCAAACAACATCGTAAGTGGCGAATGGTACAGCATCCAAAACTAATTACACTGGAGCGTTATGCTTACCAAGGACCGTATCACTCTCGTGACGAAGCCGGTGGACAAACTAATTTATTTGTGAAAGATTAATATGGCTAATATATTCAAAGATCAAGAAACATTTATGCGAGCTTGCGATCAGTCAGTAGGCGAATTTAACGAGAAGCAATATCAATTGTATTGTAATCTCATTGCAGAAGAATTTAATGAACTTATTGCTAGTAACGCCAAACAGGATGATCTTGACGCCTTGATTGATATCCTTGTGGTCACTGTGGGTGCATTGCACAGTTTGGGTGTGGATGCCGAAGGAGCATGGAATGAAGTCATGCGTACCAACTTTGCCAAAATTGATTCTGCTACCGGTAAGGTTTGTAAACGTGAAGATGGCAAGGTACTAAAGCCGGTAGGCTGGACACCACCTGAATTGACACCTTATATAAAATGAGTCTGCATATCAATCGTTTTGTTGATGCGATCAAGGCACACGAATCCCGTGGCCAGCGTGATTTTACCATGAGCCTGCGTGATGCTAAAGATTTACATAGTGATATCACTAAGTTACTGCTGACTCTTGAAGTATTACATACACAATCGTCTGTATCTAAAACCGAAGCAATTACGGTTGAATTGAATGGTGGCAGTTTCAAAAACACGTAGTTTATTAGATAAATAAACTACGGAGATAATGATGTCGAGACCCAAGCCAACTGTATTGATTGAACACACAGATAAGCAAACCTACAAGACCGAACAAGTATTGGCCTCAGAAGGTGTTTGGGCTGTATTTTATGATAGCAAGCCCATTAATCTTAAAACTAGCAACATGCTGACACAGTATCCCGGGCCCAAGTACAAGAAGGTCAGTTTTTCAAATCCTGGTCATGCAAAAAACTTGGCACGTAAACTTAACACACAATTCAAGACCGACAAGTTCACAGTTGTTCTCTTGACACAAGGGGCGCAAGTGTACCCCGATGTCAAGTAAAAAAGAAATCACTCTTAAACTACTAGAATTTCTTCCTACGGAAGAGCGCCTTACCTACGAACAAGCTCTTGTTGACTGGTGGATGATTTTTACCAAACAAGATGGGCTTAGGCTTACCCAAAACGGGTTTGATATTTTTAAAAAACAACACATTACTTCGTACGGGTTTGCAGTACCTAAAATTTATCGCATGGGCGACTTATTGGTGTTGAGCAGGAAATTAGATTGTCCGTATTATATTGAACCAGGTAAGACTCCTGTGTTGCATTTGTTTGGTAGTACCCAAGCAACCATGTACGCCATGTATGGGGATTTGGGCCGTTTTTTGCGTTATCTTGAGCGTACATAAAAAGTACTACTTTTTTAGCCCCTAAAAAGTAGTACTTTTGTACTAGTACTTTTTGGTTGACCAAAAATGCCCAAAATGCTATAATACACACATGATAAGAAAGAAACGTTCAGATCGCACTCATATAGTATACATGCTCCAAATTGGGGCAGAGTACTACATTGGTATTACCGCTAAAACCCAGCGTACTATTAACATGAGCCTGCAGAGTCGTGTTAACAAGCACATCTACCGCAGTCGCACTGAGGACAAGAGCTGGAACTTGTACGAAGCAATTCGCACAAACGGCGAGCGGGCTGTAAACTCAGCGATTGTGGACATCGTGCGTGGCAAAGCCCAAGCACATAAATTGGAGCGGGAATTAATACAAAAGTATACACCTGTTTTGAACACAGATATACGGGTTAAAAAGGTTGACCAATAATTCCCAAAATGCTATAATATGGACATACAGTAACAAAACAGGAGCCAGAATGCAAGTAACTTTAAAAAACACAATCAAGGTAACCCCAGTAAGTTTGCAGAAAGTGTGCAAGGACATTGCATACGGCGACTATGATCAAACTTGGGAGCCAGTTATGCTCAAGAAGTTCAAACTGAGCAAGAAAAAAATATATGTGGACATGTTGGCTGACCCTGTGGTTGCTGAAACTTATGAAAAAGTAATACAAAAGTTAGCCCGTCGTGCTAGAGAAACATACGAACTCAAAAATCCATGTTATGTGACTCCTGAATTGTTGCATGCCTTGCCCAAGAAACATTGGATGAAAATATTTTGCGAAGCATCAGAAGATTACGCAGAGTCTGACGAGTACGGTGAGTAATTGGTTGACCGATTATTCCCAAAATGCTATAATATGGACATAAACACAAACAAGGAGCCCCAAATGATTGCACTCGAAAACATTGAATCCGTTCACAATACTGCTACAGAGGCCGCTCGTAAAGCCGAAGCAGACTTTGTTGCCAAGCATGGTGAAATGGCCTACTGTGGTTTTGCCTGGGTCAACGTACCTGTCAAAGCCAGTACCAAATTGGGTCGTGCTCTTAAAACTGTGGGCTTCCGCAAATCTTACTCAGGTGGCCTGGACTTGTGGAACCCAGGTGGTAGTGGTACTCAAAGCATGGATGTGAAAGAAACTGGCGCCCGTGCCTATGCTGAAACTTTGGAAAAGTTTGGCATTAAAGCATACATGATGAGCCGTGCAGACTAAGGAAACTGATTGGATTTCCTTGCTAGGTTACTGCTCAGATTCATTACCATTGCTTGACATAGCAACAATATTACTATATAATACACATTGGCCTTGGTAGCTTAACGGTTAAAGCAGAGGACTCATAATCCTTTGACTGGGGGTTCGAGTCCCTCCCAAGGCACCAATTTGGAGTATGCGATGAGCAAAAACTTTACAGAATCAATAAAAGAGGCACTTGCAAAAAAACAAGCCACATCACAATCTGATGACAAACTAAGCAAAACACAACAGAAAGCGGCCAAACGCAAAGCACCACCCTCACCTGGTGGCAAGCCCATGCGCAAGGTTACCGGACGTGGTGGTTGACAAGTTGATCAAATAAATATATAATACAAATATTGTTGTAATCCCTTCAAAACGAAGGAGTTCAAGACCCGGGGGCAGTGCCCGGCATCTCCACCTAAGTGTATACAGTATATTTAGGTGGGGATGACACAGGATCGATTGAGCTAGATAGTAGAGACGGCGACACGGTAGGCGATGACCGTAAATCAAGCAAAAAAAGTAAATGCAAATGACTCACAATTTGTCTTAGCGGCCTAAACATCGCTTAGGGTTTTGATAGGTTTTCCTCGTAACAGAATAAACCTATCTAATTTTACCAAAATATAGTGGTTAGTATAGAGGCTTGTCACGCCTCAGGCGGAAGTTCAATTCTCCCTAGGACCGCCAGATACCGCATAAGTATTCACACGGAGAGTTGGCCGAGCGGCAAGGCAACAGATTGCTAATCTGTCACTGGGTAACCGGTGGATTGGTTCGACTCCAATACTCTCCGCCAAGATATTTTTCCGGTCAAGCAAACACGGTGTAGGCGGGGGACTGTTAATCCCTGAAGCCTGGTTCGATTCCAGGGACCGGAGCCAATAATTTTACAAGGATTTGGTATGATCTATACTTTTGGGTGCAGTGCGACCAAGTGGCATTGGCCTACTTGGGCAGACTGGCTAGAAGTTTACGCAGGACCTGTGACTAATTATGGTTACAAAGGTTATAGTAATGACAATATTTATTGGACATTGTTAGAAAAAATATTAAGTATTAGTCCCAATGATCATGTGATAATAATGTGGACACAAAATCACAGGATGAGCACATGGTATGATGAAGACTGGATAAACAACAAAGACGTCAAGGGATTTTTTCCAAACACCAACGGCAAGTTATGGTTCACAGAATCTCAAGATTATCGTGGCATGTACAGAACTCATCCTGATTATCAGCCCAGTTTGACACAATTTGTTGTGAACCAATTTCAAACAATATACAACACTCAACTGTTGTTGGGAAAATACAACTGCAAATACACTATGATGTTTGTTCACAATCCCTTCTTGGATTGTAGGCCTCAATACATACCCAAGTTTCAACTGGCTTGGAACAACAAAAAAATAATTACCGATGAAGAAATAGATTTTGCAAAACATATACTTGATCTCAAGCCTATGAAAAATCTGTTTAATTTAATAAACTGGGATAACTTTGCAACCAGTCCTGATAACAAATTTGAGCCACATAATTATAGCGGAATGTGGGAATATTTTTTGAGCAAAAAAGAATACTTGATTTACAGTCACGATAGTGACCCGCATCCTGTCGTATTAGCATATCATGATTTTGTGTTAGAAAAAATTTTAAAAGTTAATCCCAAATTAGGACAACACAGAAATGTAGCAATAGATATTTCCAAACAAGCAATGAAAATGCACATACCAGAATTTTCAGAGTATGATTATGTAGCTGAATCTGACGCTGAACTACTAGACGATCAATTTCGTGTTATTTTAAATGAACTCAGACATAATTAAAAATTTTTACAGCAGACTTAGATTTCCCGGAACTTATAGTATTGAAGATATTCAATTCTATGATGTAGAAGGTATTCATAATCTATATTTGCAAGAAATAGATAAAAATTTAGAAAACAACTTATCAGTACTAGATGTAGGATGTGGCACCGGGCTGGTTAGTAACTTGTTTGCCTTGAAGTATCCCCACAGTAAATTTACAGCCGTTGATTTTTCAGATTCTATCGACTATGCCAGTAGTTTTTCTGATACCTATAACATAAAAAACATCAACTGGGTCAAAGAAGATTTTTTAAAATACCATACAAATAAACAATTTGACGTGATAATTTGCTGTGGTGTATTACATCACATACCTGAATATCAATCAGCTTTGAAAAGAATGAAAAGTTTATTAAAACCAAAAGGAAAATTACTACTTGCATTGTATAACCCTTACGGTAAAATTCTTAAAAAATTTGTTCGTATCAAGTATCACAACAAAATTTTGTACGAAGATCAAGAAAACAATCCTTACGAACTGAGTTTTACATCAGGCGATGTTTTAAAATTGTGTGCTGACTTGCGTTTTATTTCAGTTGAACCAAGTTGGAAAAATAAATTTGTAGATGCACATGCATTATTCAACAGCCAAAACGGCGGGTTGACAATATATGTGTTCGAAAAAACTTAATGAAAAAAACTATTGTTATTGCTAATTTTCCAAGAACCAGCGATCAAATTTTGTTACCAGTCTTGTGGGCAAGTACAAAAACTTATTATGAAAGAAATGGACAAAAACAAAACGATTGGACATGGAGCCCGTGTTATTTGGACATCTATAGCGAAGAAAACTTAGACACTATCTATAGAATTATATCCGAAGTTAAACCTGATATTTTTGCAATAAGTTTGTATGTGTGGAATTATAAAATCAGTCACACTGTGGCCGAGTGGGTCAAAAGAAAATTTCCCAATTGTTTGATAATATCAGGTGGGCCTCATCAATATTTCAAGTACGACATAAACTGGTTTAACAAAAATTGGTATATTGATGCTAGTTTGCCAGGAGATAGTTATGGTGAAATTTGTTTTAAAGAAATACTAGACAACTACAACAACGGATCGGTTGACTGGAATCAAGTAACAGACATACGCTATCCCAAAGGAATTAGTCGGATTGTTACTGCCAGTCAAAAAGTCATGCATCGCAAAGATAAAAAACACTACGATTATGACTATGCGCCATATGCCGCACAGTTTGACCATTTGAATAATTTTGTTGAAGCTCAAAGGCAAATCACCCCCACATCAAAACTATTAGCGTTGTTAGAAACCACACGAGGGTGCCCTTACGGATGTACATATTGTGATTGGGGCGGAGGTATTAATACCACTGTTATCAAACGATCACTGAATAGCATACAACAAGATATTACAGTACTGAAACATTTTTATTTGGATTTTTTGTATATAGGTGATGCTAACTTTGGAATTTTTGAAGATAGAGACGTACAAATTATCAAAATGCTAACAAAAAAACCGTTTTGGTCAAAACAAAAATTTGAAATTGGCTATGGCGGATTTGCTAAAACTGAGAATAGGCTCGGCACTATAAAACAAATAGTCAAACTAGATGTAAAAGCAGGGTTGAGTCAGCAAAAAGAAATTAAAATAAGCATTCAGACTCTAGATGCAGAAGTTTTAAAAAATATAGATAGAAAAAATATTTCATTAGATAAACAATTAGAGGCGTTATATCCTATTGCTAAAAATAACAAACTACCTATATACGTTGAGATAATTCTTGGATTGCCGGGAATGACTCTGGAAAAATTTTATACAGAGTTAGATGTATTAGGTCAACACCGTCTAAGCATACAGTTTTATGAATGGATGTTGTTGCCAGAATCGCCAGCTTATGCTAGAGATTATAGAGATCGATTTGGAATTCAAACAGTAGACCGATTAAATGGATGGTCAGATTATAGAGGGCACGGGCACGAAACTATTGTAGTTGGTGCTAAAAGTTTTAGCACAGACGATTATCTGCAGATGCTGTTATCCTCTAGTGTGTATAAATTACTAGTACAAGGTGGGTTTTATAAAAATACAATAAATTATATTTTGCAAAATCTCCAAGCAGGCCAGTTGATCAAATTGATTATTGAAGATTTTTATTTTAGTAAGATGCATCAGAATGCTACCAAACTCCAAGCAAACTGGCAAACAATACTCAACAACCCAAATCTAACTTGCCAAGTTGATGTGCATGGAAATCGTGTTTACATTGGTTGGTACTTTGTAGCACTAGCCTATTTTGAGCATGATAATTTTGCAACAAAACTAATTGATTTTTTACAAAACAAGTTTGCTGTTCCTGAATTTTTAATTGCACAAGATAACAAATTAGCAATCAACTCAACTAATTTTGG
>Ga0114962_10003230_pt1 | contig 13267 bp, 13 predicted proteins | sample C_130820_MF_Meta_FD_87017 | JGI IMG/M metagenome (GOLD analysis project Ga0114962, IMG submission 87017) | Freshwater microbial communities from Lake Croche, Canada to study carbon cycling - C_130820_MF_MetaG | ecosystem: Environmental > Aquatic > Freshwater > Lake | place: Lake Croche, Canada... | reverse complement strand
TTTTGGAAGAGCTCTTTTTCTTCTGGAGATGGGAGAAAAAGCGATGGAAGGACCAGGGGTTTTCCGGTGTTGGCAGTAGGAAGCGAGCTGCCGGAGTCGGGACATTGCGTCCACCGCCGTGGAGTTTCCGGTGTTCCATAATGAAGTCCGTGGGTGCCCAATAACTAATGAGGTCGCGGGAGCCAGCTGCATGATTCACGCCGATTGAGAGATCTTTGTGCATCTCAAAGTGAAGGTGCGGGGGGTACATTCCGTGGTTGTTGCCGATCGTGCCCACTTGCTGACCTCGCCTCACCTGCTGACCCTCGCGCACCATGATTCTGTCCAAATGGCCGTAGAGGGAGTCTGCAAAATGCAACCGTCTCTCCTGGATCCAAGCATGACGGATGACGACGACATTTCCCCAGTCTGCATGGATGTCTCGAGCCAGAACGACAAGACCATTTCCTACGGAATGTACGGAATGTCCGAATGCTTGCCCTTTTCCACCTGCGATGACCCAATCCTCTCCCAGATGCCCATGAGCACGGAATCCCCGGGACTTGCAAAATCCGATCCCCTCAGGTGGTCCTACCGGTAAGTCGAATCCATCGGCTGTAACGGCTGATGTCTCGGGTAAAATATCTATCGAGGGAAAGGAATGAAATAAGCGCGCAAAAACCCCCTGAGGAGCAATCACGGAATCCTCAGCCCTCCCTTGTGCAGACAAGATAGCAAGAAGCAATGCCACTAGAAGGCTGGTAACGAATGGAGGTCGGGTCAACACGAAGAATTATTTTAAAAAGGAAGCGTTGATGGTGCAACTCCTGGCTGCAATCTAAGACGGTAATCTGATTGCATGAGGGCGACGTGCATGATGAAATAAATTGCGTTTTCTCTTTCAAACCTATGCCTGCATCATCCTTTAAGTCCGACGCCTTTCTAGCCCTTGAGGATGGTCGCATCTTTCATGGATTCTCAATCGGGGCTTTAGGAAATGCCGTTGGTGAGATTTGCTTTAATACCTCGATGAGCGGCTATCAGGAGGTCCTTACGGATCCTTCCTACAGGGGGCAGATCGTTACGATGACGTACCCCCTGATCGGGAATTACGGAACGGGACTGCAGGATGTGGAGAGTGATCATTTTCAGGTTAACGGTTTTGTCATTGAGGAGCTTTCCCGGGTGGATAGCAGTTGGCGCTCTTCGGAGGATCTCCAAGCCTATCTGCGGCGTCACGGGATTCCGGCGATTTCTGGTATCGATACGCGTTCCTTGACCCGTCATCTCAGGACCCAGGGTGCGATGAGGGCATGCCTCAGCACGGATGGATCTGATCAGGCCTCTGCCGTAGCTCGCGCCAAAGGAGCGCCAAGACTCGAAGAGATTGATCTGGTGGGCGAGGTTTCGACCAAGGAAACCTACGAATGGGATTCAGAATGCAAGGAAAGCATTCAGTACGGAATGACTGGACGCTCTCGCGGGGAGAGGGAGCAAGTGGTTGTCCTCTATGACTTTGGAGTGAAGCGTAACATCCTTAGGATTCTCCGTTCCCATGGAGTGCGCGTGATCGTGGTGCCTTCCACGACGTCTGCTGAAGAGGCTCTGGCATTGAATCCCGATGGTATCTTTCTCTCCAACGGCCCCGGTGATCCGGCTGTGCTGACTCAAGCTCACGAGACAGCCCGTCGCCTTGCCGAGGTGAAGCCTGTCTTCGGCATCTGTCTGGGTCACCAGATCCTGTCTCTCGCGTTTGGTGCCTCGACGTTCAAGTTAAAGTTCGGCCATCGTGGGGCGAATCAGCCGGTTCAGGATCTGAGGACTGGGCGTGTGCTCATCACCTCGCAGAATCACGGTTATGCCGTCCAAGAGGAGGGGCTTCCTTCTGACCTTGAAATCACGCACCGGCATTTGAACGATGGCACAGTTGCTGGCATTAGGCATCGCAACAAGAATGTGAGTGCTGTGCAGTTCCATCCCGAAGCATCTCCCGGTCCCCACGATTCCGCGCCCTTCTTCGAGGAGTTTGTGATGGCAATCCGAGGCTAGAGTGCCGTCTTATCCAGCTCCCCCAGGTTCCTGAATTGTTCAGGTTTGTCCCTTTATTGGCTTCATCTCTTCTTAAGAAGCCTTAATGAATCATTGATTGAATCGCATAAAGGTTGTTTAGGGAAGCTACATCAATCCTACGCCCGAGTGGAGGAGGTGGGACTACGAAGCCGCCCCAGCAAGGGGCTAGCGGCTAGTGGATTGGGAGAGCCCGAGTTCAAATGCGAAGCAACGACAGGGCAAAGCAACCCTTTTTTTTTACACACATCGGCCAGACAATGCAAAAGAAGGCCGGTCTTAGGAATCCAAAAATTTCGCCCTCAGACGGTTCCACGAGCCATCGCATGGTAAAAAGCTCCTTTTAAATTCCAATCAAATACTTCCAATATGAAAGACATTGAACACTGACCCCTAGTTTGCATGCCCCCATACTTGCGTTTCCACGCATAGCAGGTCGCCTCAGTGATGTTGTGCTTCGCGCACACCGTCTTCACCGGCATGACACTCTCTCCTTCTCACAGGATTCCGATCACCTGCTCTTCGCTGTATCTACTTTTTTTCATGTTATTCTTCTCTCTTTCTTCCCAAATAGAACTTCAGTTTTCAACTGTGCCGTTTATGGGGGTCAGGTCATCACCACTTTGCTATACCGTCGGCAGCCCCCCTGGGGTCACTGCGTTCTGCTCGCTACGCTTCGCCTCTATCCGTCACCCTAGGGGGTGCTCATTCAAGGACGTCGCGCTCTTCCAATTTACAGAAACATTTTTACACTCCCCTGCAAAGGACAAGTGGAACTGAAAAGTGGCCTTCTATTGATGTGATGGGTCGAGGATGCAAGCTTGAGGTCATTTAGCGTGAAATGGGGGGCAGGCAAGTGCTGCATTTTCACCCGTGGGGATGTTTTTTTCGTGTTTCGTCATTTGGTTCATGACGAAAGCTTTTCTCAGGCTAAAGTCTCTGCCCGAATCAACGCTTTTTCTTCCCATTCATGCTTCTCTGTATCGATTTCCAACCAGCCTATATCGAGGCATTCGGGGATCTTCTTGTACCTTTGAAGCAGAGGCTTGGTGAGGCTGCCCGGAGAGGTGAGGAGGTTCACTTCATTTACAACGACATTCTTTCGCTTGAGGGTGAGGAACTCGGGGATTCATCAGCCCGGGTTTTGGAGTGGGGGATGGAGGAGGGGATGAATCTGAATAGGGCTCGCCTGATCCAAAAGAATTTTGGTTGGGTATCCCATCTCTTCCGATCCGGGAGGGAGCGGGCTGTCGCCGTGACGATCCTTCGGCATCTCATGGAGAAAAGTCTCTCAACTAGCGCGGAGATTCCCCCTCATGATCTGGAGCGAATTGTTGCCGATTCTCATGATGACTTCGCGGGATTCTGGGATTGCTCTTCGGAGGCTTGGGAAGAAATAAAGTCCGGGGCTATTGCGATGCCCCTCCTCTTCGAGGGGGGGATGATTCCTTGGCTTGAGTCAATCAAAGGGCAGAGGGTGGAGGTAACGGGTGGATTCCGCCACCGATGCCTAGATGAAATCTGTATCACGATGGAAGCGGCCGGGATTCTCTATTTCCTCAACGATTCTTTGATCTATTCCCTTCCCAAGGAGTTGGAGGTTGAGGTGGAGGCCGCTGATCAGGTGGCACGATCCCCTGAGTGTGAGGTGAGCGCTCCGTTGCTTTTCCCCGCTGCCGATCTGGTTTTTGCCTGATAAAGTGTATCCTTAGTACGTCTCGACTGGGGAACGTTTCCCATCCTCTGGGCTGCGGTTGGCTGCTTCTTCTGCCCCAAGGACGTTCACGCGGAGATCCCAGACGCCCTGGTCGAGGGCCTGGAAGTTCTCCGAGGTGAAGGTCGTCGGTGGAGCCATTTTCACCTTGAAGGCAGCAAGATTCGTATAGGCCCGTTCGATCTGATCGGAAGGGCTCTTTTCCAGGATCTTGAATGCTTGCTCCGCAAGTTCCGTACGATGGCATATCATCAGGAGGTCATTACCAGCGGCCAGTCCGAGGCGGATCATCTCGTCGAATCCGTGGTGGTTGATGATGGCTCCCATGTCGAGATCGTCGGTCATGACAAGTCCTTGGAATCCCATCTCCTCTCGGAGGAGTTTGGTGGTGATAGTAGGTGAAAGTGACGCTGGAAGACCTGATGAGTCGAGCTCAGCAAAAGCGATATGTCCCATCATGATGCTGTTCACAGCGTTTTCTCCGGCTACAAAGTGACGAAAGACCTTGAGCTCGTGTGCTTCCAGCTCGGTGCGTGGACGAGGCAGGGCGGAAAGTTCGTGATGGGGATCGCTGGAAGCCGAGGAGTAGCCCGGGAAGTGCTTGCCGCAGGAGAGGACGCCGGTGGATTGCAGGGCCTTGTTGAAAACGCCTGCCATCGTAATGACCTGATCAGCGCTGGTCCCGTAGCAGCGCCCCCGAAGGGAGTTGTCGGCCTCGTCGTCGAAGGCGATGTCGAGGACAGGGCAGAGGTCGAGATTGAACCCGAAGATACGCAGAAGCTGTCCAGTGAGCTCTCCATGGCAGGCAATAAGCTCAAGATCACCTTTGTCACGGAGCTGGCGGGCGTTGGGTGGTTCGTTGCCGAGGAGCTTGAGGCGGGAGACTCGGCCTCCTTCCTGGTCGATAGTGATGATCGGCTCGACGTCGCTGAGCTCACGGAGACGGTCGGTGAGTCGCCTCAGTTGATCTGGTGACTGGATATTGCGGCCGAAGAGAATAAATCCTCCCGGCTGTACCCTTCGGATAAAATCGGCATAGGAATCATCGACCTCCATCCCGGGGACGCCAAGGAGCAGAAGTTGACCAGGTGAGGGGCTTGTCATACTTTCAAGGAAACCAGATAACCTTCCGACTGACGAAACGATTTTTATGAAGCTCCTTTCTCTCCCGTTCTTTCTCTCGTTGATATCAGTCCTCTCACTGGGAATTTCTTCCGTACGTGCCGTGGAGCTTGGGATCGATGTGCTTCAGAAGAATCATTTTGATCTCCTTCGCGGTAAGCGTGTGGGCCTTGTGACGAATCAGACCGGGGTGAATTCGGCTGGTGAGAAGACTCGGATGATTCTGAAAAAGAATGTCAAACTCGTTGCTCTCTACACTCCGGAACATGGTCTTGATGGAACGGAAAAGGCAGGGGTCGAAGTGCATTCGCGCCGCGACCCCCTCACAGGTCTCATTGCCTACTCTCTCTATGGGGATACACGCAAGCCGACTCCCCAGATGCTCGCTGGTATCGATGTGCTGGTATACGACATGCAGGATATCGGCTGTCGCAGCTATACCTACATCAGCACGATGGGAAAGTGCCTGCAGGCCTGTGCCGAGCAGGGGAAGGAGTTTGTGGTGCTTGATCGGCCCAATCCTCTTGGCGGCAATCGTGTCGAGGGTCAGGGGATCGATCCGAAATGGATCTCTTTTGTCGGACAGTTTCCCGTACCCTATGTCCACGGCATGACCGTCGGTGAGCTCGCCCTGATGGCAAACTCCAAGGGATGGATGGGTTCTAAGGCCAATCTGCAGGTGGTGAAGATGCGCGGATGGAACCGCCCGATGACCTGGCCGATGACTGGTCTGCGTTGGGTTCCGCCCTCTCCCAATATTCCCAATGAGATGTCCCCCAACTACTACGTGATCACGGGTGTTGTCGGTGAGCTTGCTGGAGGGCTTGACCAGGGGCTTTTTTCACCAAAAGCGTTTCAGGTTCTTGGCGCCCCTTGGGTCAAGCCGAAGATGGTTTCCTGCCTCCGGGCAAAGTGTGAGGATATCAAGGTGGATCCGACATCGACCGCTTCGGGACCGGGTGTGATCTATTATGCGAATCCCAGGGGAGGGGGGGATCTTGGAGCAGCCGCGCTTTATACTCTGGCCGAGTGCAACAAGGAGTCCCATGGAATGATCTTCAGTCAGGCCAGCAAGTCCAAGATCGATCTCTTCCACAAGGTCTATGGCAGCGACACGATCCGCCGCGAGTTGGCGACGAAAAGTCCTGATCAGATCGTTGCCTCGTGGAGGCCGTTCTTAAATCGCTTTCGCTCAGAGAGACAACCTTATCTTCTTTATTAGGCCACAGCTGAAGACTGAATGCTGAATGTCGAATGCTTTTAGGGAAGATCAGAAGATACTAAAACGGACTTACTCCAACTCCCATGGCTACCAATAGAAATCCCGGCCATGTGGAACGGGTTGGTCTGTTCGGTGGAAGCTTCGACCCAGTTCATCTCGGTCACCTGATTCTTGCAGAGGCCGCCCTGGAGGAACTGCAACTAGAAAGGATCGTTTTTATTCCTGCGGCCCTCTCACCCTTCAAGACGGAGCGACCTCCCTCCGCCACGAATGAATCACGACTAGCTATGCTCCGGGGGGCTATTGCTTGCGAAAAACGATTTTCTGTGGATGACCGCGAGCTTCATCGCGAGGGACCCTCATTCACCGTCGATACGGTTAGGGAGCTGCTCGGGGATTATCCCGGAGTGCGGTTTCTTTATCTCATCGGAGCCGATAATCTGAAGGATCTGCATCAGTGGCATAAGATAGAAGAGCTTCGGAACCTGGTTGATTTCGCGGTACTTGATCGTGGAAAAACTTCCGACTTGGAATCTTGCCAACTACCAGTGGTACGCCGCCGTATCGATCTTTCCTCCACGGAGATCAGGGAACGATTGGCCAAGGGGCTTTCCATTCGCTTTATGGTGCCCGAGCGGGTATACGATTTCATGATGACGCACTACCCGTACCGCGATTTTCTCCATGGCAACCTCTAAGAAGCCGACAATTGTTAAGAAGCCCAAGGCTCCTGCTTCCAAAAAAAAGGTTAAAGAAACCAAAAAGATTATAAAACTCGATCCTGAGGAGTCTCTGGTACGGCTCTGCGCCGAAGGAGCCCTTGATAAAAAGGCTGAGGATATCGTCGTCCTCGATATGCGGGCGATCTCATCCTTCACCGATTTCTTCCTGATCGTCTCAGGCACTTCGGAACCACAACTCAAGGCCATTGCCGGCTCAATCCGCGAGAAAGTTCGCTCAGCCACCGGACTGCGCCCGATTGCCGAGGATGGATTCCCAATCAGCCAATGGGTCATCATCGACTACGGCAGTGTGATTATTCATATTTTCCACAAGGACAAACGCGATCTTTATGGTCTGGAATCCCTTTGGGGAGACGCAGGTCGCCTAGAGATTGAGGAATAGTATTTGGAAGATAGATGCAAGGGCTCAACTGCTTCCAGATTTGATGGACTAGGCCTTGCTTCAACGATAATCTGGGTCTCATCCCATATCTCTCCGACATCATCTTGTTCCCATCCATGGATTGGCTTGAAGAAATCTTGATCCAGTGTCCTCAGTGTGGGGAGGAATTTGCCATTCAAACCGAGACAGCCGAGGATGGTATCGTGGAGATGATCGAGGACTGCGCGGTCTGCTGCCGCCCAGCTACCGTACGAATCACGACCGAGAAAGGGGAAGTCACGGCGGTGGATGTGGTTGCGGCATGATCCGCACTGTTTTTTAATGCTTCAGCTTTGTGCATTCAGGTTCCATGATTTATCCATGACCACGCAGTGTGATGCTCTGGCTCGTCTCTTTCGTGATGATGATCCTCAGACGGTCGGTCTGGTGAAGGAGCAGTTGATACTCAAGGGGGAGAGTGCCGTGCCGGATCTTCGGAATCTTGTGAATGCGGATTCGGCGATTGTCGCAGCCCATGCCCAGGAGGTCCTCCATGCCATAGCTGGTAAGCAGGCTGCGACTGAGCTGGAGGCACTTTTGAAAGAAGATGAGATTCCTTTAGAGCGTGCCTCCTGGCTGATTGCCGCAGCGTTGATGCCTTGGATAGATCTGGAAGAATGTCGTGCGATGGTGGATGGCTGGGGTAGCGAGTTTCAGCGTCGGATCTCTACGGGTGAATCAGATAGAGTCAGTGTGCTGACTCGTTATTTGCACGGGGAGCTGGGGTTCGACGGCAATGCGTACGACTATTATAATCATGAGAATTCCATCCTCCCATGCGTGATGGAGAGTCGACGGGGTTTGCCTCTTGCCCTCACTCTTCTCTACACATTCGTTGCGGCACGTGCCGGCATCACACTCCACGGAGTGAATCTCCCCGGTCATTTCATAGCCCGCTGCGGCGAGACCTATTTTGATCCTTTTCATTCTGGACGCATCCTTTCCCTTGCGGACTGTGCCGACATTCTGGCTCGTCAGAATATCGAGCTGAGCGACGAACATCTGGAAAACCCAAGATCCAGAGAAGTTCTTGCCAGGATGCTTGCCAATCTGGGTCACGCCTATGCCATTGAAGAGAGCGTATGGCAGAAGGGGATGGTCGATCGCTGGCTCGGCATCGTGACGGGAGCCGAACAATGAGTCTCCGACTAGAAGTTCTGAATACAGGTAGCGAACTCTTGCTCGGGAGCGTCCGTGACGCTCATCTTTCCTGGTTAGGCCGGGAACTTTTCCCCCTTGGACTCAGAATTGCCCGCCAGACCACGGTGCCGGACGGTGCACCGATCCGGGATGCACTTCTGGAGGCTTTTGCCCGCACGGATGTCATTATTGTGACCGGTGGGCTCGGACCGACGACCGATGATATTACCCGCGAATTGGCAGCTGAACTTCTGGGGAGAAAGATGCTTCCCCACCCCGAGACACTGGAACGAATTCAGGAGCGTTGCAGACGCCGGGGATTTTCGTTTCAGCCCCGCATGGAGCGACAGGCGATGGCTCCTCAGGGGGCAACTGTTCTCCCGAATGACAATGGCACTGCCCCCGGTCTCTATCTGCCTGCCGTAGAAGGGATCTCCTGGTCCTCTCCCCATCTCTTTCTGTTGCCGGGGCCTCCCCGTGAGTTGCAGCCGATGGCCGTTGCCCATGTGCTTCCTGTCTTGAAGGAATTAGCTAAACGCCATTCCGGCGGGGTCACCCAGGAGTGTCGCATTTACAAGGTTGTCGGAATGGGTGAGTCGATGGTTGAGGCAAAAATAGGCCTGGAACTCTCCAAGCGTGGAGATCTTGAGGTGGGCTACTGTGCACGGCCCAATGAGGTCGATTTTCGATTGATCGGACCTCGTGAGATTCTCGACCAAGTGGAGCCCTCTGTTCTGGCAGTGGTTGGCGATTATTTGGTTTCGGGAGATGAGAAATCCATGGAGGAGATCGTGGTCCATCTTCTCGGACAGAAGGGGGCCACGCTGGCGACCGCCGAGTCATGCACCGGAGGACATCTTGTCAATCGCCTTACGAATGTGCCGGGTGCTTCAAAGGTTTTCTTAGAGGGATTTGTGACTTATAGCAACCGATCGAAGTCGGATTTGCTGGGTGTGCCTGCTGATCTCATTGCTACCCATGGAGCCGTGAGCGAGGAGGTGGTCCGTGCCATGGCCGAGGGAGCACTCCGTAAAAGCGGGGCCACCTTTGTGCTGGCCACCACCGGGATTGCAGGCCCGGATGGAGGAACTCCAGAAAAACCCGTCGGCACCGTCTGGCTGGCACTTGCACGAGATGGGTGCGAGCCGGAGGTTTGGAAGGAAACCATTCCCGCGGATCGTATTACCTTCAAACAGGTGGTGACGCAATCGGCCCTCGACCGGCTCAGAAAAAGGTTAAAAGCTCCCACGATCTCCTAAGGATTTCATTGCATGAAAGAGATTCCTCCTGCTGATCCGCTTTCACCGACAGCCGAGGAGATTCGCCTTGGCGAGGACTTTCGCCGCGAGCGATTCTGGAAGCTCTGGGGCACCTACCTCTCCGAGCGCCAGTGGGGAACGGTGCGCGAGGATTACTCTGGCGATGGAGATGTCTGGAATTCATTTTCCTTCGAGCAGTCACGCAGTCGAGTGTATCGCTGGGGTGAGGATGGATTGCTTGGATTGAGTGATCGCTTCGGGCGTCTCTGCTTTGGGATTTCGCTCTGGAATGGAAAGGATCCGATTCTCAAGGAACGTCTTTTTGGTCTTTCAGGCCCTCAGGGTAATCATGGGGAGGACGTCAAGGAACTCTACTACTACTTGGACGCCACACCGACTCATTCCTACTGCAAGGGACTCTACAAATATCCCCAGGCAGAGTTTCCCTATGCCGATCTGGTAGCTGAGAATAGACGTCGCACACACCTGCAGCCCGAATATGAGCTTGTTGACACGGGCGTCTTTGATCAGAACCGCTACTTCGATGTGCAGGTGGAGTATGCGAAGGGGTCGATCAAGGACATCCTGATTAAGGTCACGATCAGCAACCGGGGGCCGGATCAGGCGGATCTCGTTTTTCTCCCGACCCTCTGGTATCGTAATACTTGGGCTTGGGGGGATATTGCAGAAGAGTGCCTTATCGAACCTAGGATCTCTATCATGAGGCCTGGAACACTTTCTGCCGTCCATGCGGTGATGGGTGACTATGGGATGACTTTTGACAAGGGGCCAGACGGGAAGCTACCCGAGTTTCTTTTCACAAATAACGAGACCAACACCCAACGTCTTTATGGGGAGGTGTTGGCTCGTCCCTATGTGAAGGATGCTTTTCATGATGTGGTGATCGAAGGAAAAGCCGATGCGGTCAACCCGGAGCAAGTCGGCACGAAGACAGCTGGCAGGTACAACCTGAGGATTCCTGCCGGAGGTTCCGTTGTGATGAGAATGCGGTTGACGGAAAAGGGAGCTGCTGAGGGTGAGCCACTGGACGACAGCTTTGAGGATATTTTTGCGGCAAGAATTAAGGACGCTGAAGAGTTCTTCAGCAGCAAAGTCTCCCCATCGCTGAGTACAGAGCAGAAGAATGTTACCCGTCAGGCTTATGCGGGACTTCTTTGGTCGAAGCAGTTTTACAATCTGGTTCAGAGCGAGTGGGAGAGGGGGGATTCCACGGAGCCTCCTCCACCCCCGGGACATTCGGTGCGCAATAAGGATTGGGAGAACATCTTCAATCGAGATGTCATCTCGATGCCGGATACGTGGGAATATCCCTACTACTGCTCTTGGGATCTCGCCTTCCACACAGCCGCGCTTGGAAGAATCGATCCCGTTTACTGCAAGGATCAGCTGATTCTGCTGCTCCGAGAGTGGTACACGCATCCGAACGGCCAGATGCCCGCTTACGAGTGGAACTTCTCGGATGTTAATCCGCCGGTCCATGCCTGGGCAGCGCTCCGTCTTTATTATCAGGGAGTTCAGGCTGGGGTGCCCGACAACGAATTTCTTGAGAAGGTTTTCCAGAAACTCCTGATCAATTTCACCTGGTGGGTGAACCGGAAAGACAGCAATGGGAACAATCTTTTCGAGGGGGGGTTTTTGGGCTTCGATAACATTTCGGTGTTTGATCGCTCCAGGCCGCTACCCACCGGTGGAGTGCTGAAGCAGGCGGATGGCTCCTCGTGGATGGCCTTCTACTGCCTGACGATGCTGCGAATGTCGCTGGAACTAGCCGTTCATAATCCCGTCTATGCCGACATGGGCACGAAATTCATCACCCATTTTGCCCGCATCGTCGAGGCGATGAATGAGTTCGGAGGGACAGGTCTCTGGGACGATGAGGACGGTTTTTACTACGACCATCTTCAGCTCGGTGAGCAAAGCATCCCCATCAAGGTCCGCTCGATCGTCGGATTTATCCCGATGTTTGCCACCAGTTATGTGACATCAGAGCAACGAAACATGAATCCTGGATACAAGAATCGACTTCAATGGTTCATCAAAAACAGGCCCAGGCTCGCTGCTACGCTTTTGGAAATCAATGGGCCCGCCAGCCATGATCCCAATGTGCTCCATCTGCTGACGGTCACTCCAAGAAAGCGCTTGGAAAAAATTCTTCGCTACATGTTCGACGAGGAGGAGTTTCTCTCGCCCTACGGTATTCGCTCTGTCTCCAAGTACCACAAGAAGCATCCCTACACCTACACCGTGAACAGCCAGGTCTACTCGGTTGATTACGAACCGGGTGAGGGGAAGACCGGCATGTTCGGAGGCAACTCGAACTGGCGAGGACCCGTCTGGATACCCATCAACTTCATGATCATCAAGTCCCTTGAAACTTATCACCACTTCTACGGCGATAGCTTTAAGGTCGAATTTCCCACCCAGTCCGGCAACTGGATTACTCTCGGAGAAGCCGCTCAACTTCTTGCAGAAAGGGTCTCTTCCATTTTTCTACCGGATGAGTCGGGCAACCGTCCCTGTCATGGGGATAATGCCCACTATTCTAATGACCCGTACTGGAGGGACCTTGTCCTCTTCAATGAATATTTTCATGGGGAGACAGGAAAGGGGCTCGGTGCCTCCCATCAGACAGGTTGGACAGCCTTGGTGGCCGAGCTGCTGGCCAATGATATCTGAGCATTCTTTGATGAGGTTATCGGTGTCATCATTTTAACAGTTTTGTCATGCTCCTTGAATTCTTTCGCGAGACCAGGCTTCCTGCTGCCTCTTTGATTTAACAACCAACCATCCCAATGCCGATGAAACTCGAAGGAAAAATAGCACTTGTCACAGGCAGCGCCCAAGGAATCGGGCAGGCCATAGCCATTCGTCTCGCCCAAGAAGGAGCCGATATCATTGTGGATGATCGTATCTTGGGCCAGAGTGCCCAGGAGACAGCCGATGCCATCACAGCCTTGGGACGCAAGGTACATATGATCCAAGGTGATCTTGCCAATACGGAAGATGATCGCCGCATCGTTACCGAGGGAGTCGAGAAGATGGGTAAGATCGATATCCTAGTCAACAACGCTGGCGTCGAGAAACATGCCGACTTTTGGGATGTCACCGAAAAGGATTTTGATTTCGTTCTTCAGATCAATCTGCGCGGAACATTCTTTATCACTCAGGATTTTGTGAATCACCTGCGTGCCACGAACCGCCCCGGCCGTGTTATCAATATCAGCTCCGTGCACGAAGAGCTTCCATTCCCTCACTTCTCTACCTATTGCGCCAGCAAGGGAGCCCTGAAAATGCTTTGCCGTGACCTTGCTGTGGAACTCGGCCCTCTCGGAATCACGGTCAACAATATCGCTCCCGGTGCCATTGCCACACCGATTAATACGACCCTGTTGAATAATCCCCAGCTCCTCGCCCTCTTAGAGTCGAAGATCCCACTTGGACGTCTTGGCAAACCGGAGGATGTTTCGGGACTTGCTGCTTTCCTTGCTTCTGATGATGCCTCCTATATCACGGGTGCCACCTTTGTCGTGGATGGTGGATTGCTGCACAATTACCACGAGCAGTAGTCCTAAATTGAGG
>Ga0114962_10003225_pt1 | contig 13284 bp, 16 predicted proteins | sample C_130820_MF_Meta_FD_87017 | JGI IMG/M metagenome (GOLD analysis project Ga0114962, IMG submission 87017) | Freshwater microbial communities from Lake Croche, Canada to study carbon cycling - C_130820_MF_MetaG | ecosystem: Environmental > Aquatic > Freshwater > Lake | place: Lake Croche, Canada... | reverse complement strand
CTTCGCCACCAAGCTGCATCCGAACCACTTGTACAGCTGTCCGCCAGTACAAGGCAGCATGCGAACATGGCATGGCCGATCCGGAAGGCCCGTCAGACTTAGCACACAGCCAAACATGATGCGCATACAGTCATCGGGATTTGGCTCGCCGACCTTCACCTCGCGGATAATGACGTAGAAAAGAAGCTCATGTGGGCTGATCTCTGACTTCTGGTCGCTTGTGAAGCCATCTTTGCTTACAGATACTGAGATGTCGTCAATATCAGCACCAAAAACCGCAGTCATCCACGACTCGTCGCGAGCGCGGTTGCAGAAGCGCAGCACACCATCCTCCACGGCATGCCGAAGCATAATCTTGGCGTTCGAAGAGAGGATACACGTTAAAGGGAGTGGATCCACGTCGATCTCACTATCGTCATAGTATCCGTCAGGCGTATCGGGGCGGTATGAAGCCATGCTTAAAACGTCGGCAGCGACAAAGTTTTGAAAATGGGGAGTGTTTAAAAATGGAGACGTCTACGCAAAAAATGCCCACTCAAAGCGGGGTTGTTCACACCGGGGTCTACGTCACAATGACTCCACTCCGTATACGTATTCCACCAGAAAAGGAATTCATGGAAATAGCCGAAGAGTGTGACGATAACGGAACCTTTGATGAGGCTATACGGAGAATTATTGGGAAGCTCGTTGAGGCTTCGAGAACGAATAATCGCAGTGACACAGCCTACTACACTAAAGCCTTTAAAGCCTTTTTGAAATTTCATGGCGGTGCAATCCCATTACCACCTTCGCTCTAGGACGGAGACGCGCTCGCCGCGTTCGAGCTGCCAGCAGGTGGCGCGGGCGGCGCGGGCGGCGCGGGCGGCGCGGGTGGCGAGACATTGAGCGGTGGAACCGCAAAGAAGCCAGAGTTAGGCTTCGTCTCGCCCGTCAACTTGAAGTGCAGGAAATCCTCATCTGCGCCCTGCATGAACGTCTTGAAATCGTCGTCGCCCCACGCCATGTCCGTATAGCCTGGGCCACGGACAGTCGTACACGCCTCCTGCCAGCGCTTGAACGTCTCGGACATCTCGCGAAACTCAGTGTAGACAGGAAGAGGCATGAGGATGAAACCCTCAGGCGTCACGACGAACTCCCAGTTGTAGACGCGCAGGTACTTGGCGAACTCGTCGAGAGTTGCGTCGTTGAGCTCGAGGTACGGGCGGACCTTGTGGCAGAACTCGATGCGGACCTGCCAGGGCGTGGTGCGCACGCTGTTGCCGCAGAGCGTCGAGAAGTTCTGGTACATGGCAATGTGGCGAAACTCCTTCCAGTCGATCGTATTATCGAGTGAAGGCGGAACCTCAACGCTGAAGATACACGTATGCGCCTCGCCCTCGATAACGGTCTTCAGAAAGTCAGGACCGAAGATGCGCGGAAAGATGCACTTCGTCCATATGAGCCGAATCGTGTCCCGCCGGCGCGCGACTGCGAGCATCGCCTCGTTGTTCGCCTTGTGGTTCGCCTTGAAAAACTCGTTGCTGTTCATGACACCGAAAGTGAGCGACATCGTGTCGACTGACGTTGATAGTCTAGTGACGAAGGGATACAAGGATGGCTTACTCTAGATTTGTGCACTTAAAAGTCAGTCCCTCGGCGCTTGCGCGAAACACGCGCAGTCTCGTCACTACCTCCCTCGTCCTGGACAGGCTCCTCAACCGGGGTTGAAAGCGGGGTTGGCGCGGGCAGTGGAACCGTCTCGGTCGTCTCATGCGAAACAGGGAACGCCTCCTTGAATGCCTTCTCCTCAAGACCAGAAAGTGCATCCGAAAGCATCTCCTCGACCTGAGTAATCGACGGCGGAAAGAACGACTCGATGTAGCGCTTGAGCGCAAGGAGGACATACGGCACGCCTACGCTAACAAGATACGGCAGAAGGACAAAAAGGATCTGATGCAGGATCGTATAGTAGAAGACCATCTTGCAGCACCACCAAAGGACATCGAACTCAAACGTTAGAATTGTAGACTCAAGGCTCTGCAGAGTCGGTGTAGGCGTAGACTGAGTAGGCGTAGGAGACAGAAACAAGAGGTGGAAGTCAACCATTCTGGCGTTTCACGACAATCTATCGATGTGTGTCGACTTTTGCTGATTGCAGTGAGAATGTTTAAGATTGGAACGTTTGACCGGAAGGCCGAGAAGCCCGATCCTTTTCAGCCTATTGCGATCATTCATTCGCGCGTCAGCCCGCGTGATGGTCTTCAGCTTATGGTCGATACGTCAAGGCGCTCAATCGTTCCTACGAAGGAGGTTACGCTTCCCGACGATGAAAGCTTTGCCCTCGAGCCGAATAATCTAGAGGATGGACGCGATGTCATCATGGTAGGCGGTAAATCGGGTAGTGGGAAGAGCCACACAGCAAAAAACTTTGCGATTCGCTACCACATGCTATGGCCCAAGCGAACGATCCGTCTTATCTCATACCTTGAAAAGGATGATACGCTAGACGCTCTTCCTTACATTAAGCGCGTAAAGGCAGAGAGTCTTGGTCAAGACGATGCTTCTCAGCTTTCCAAGTACGAGAAATCTCTTACGATTTTTGACGATATTGAGGGCTTTGAGCGCGACGATCCCGATATCCATAGCATGCTTCAGCAGATTATCGATATGATCGCGTCTACCGGGCGGCACTCTGCATCGTCTCTTCTTGTTGCGTCGCATCTGCTCACGGACTACAAGAGGTAAGGCGCGCCAGGGGGGTGGAATTGAAAGTGATGGTCATGAGAGTGAGGGTCAAAAGGTTATGTAGATTTCGATTTTCGAGGTGTCTTTAAAGACAGCCAGACCGGTTTGGCGGTCTTATAACTACACCTCGAAAACTCGAAAATGAGACCTTTACCTTTCCGCTTGAAAAAATACGACCTCACAATAAAACACCACCTTTCATTCCTCCATACAGGACGCGCTTGTTTCTCGGTGAGGCTCAGAAGTTTGTTCTGTTTCCCAATGGGTGCTCCATGAAGCAGATGACGAACCTTTTAGGTCTTTATGGTGGATGCGACTCTGATGAGCTCAGGCGTATCCGCAAGCTTCCGAGTCGTTGGGTTGCGCTGTGTACATCCTTTCCTTCTATGGTTCTCTATGAGCGCGGGTGCTACCTTCTACATGGAGACACAGAGGAGAAGCAACCTACAAAGCGCGTGTATGAGTCAGTGACTGGCCTGGAAACGGAAGAGCCTCCAAAAAAGACTTCGCGCTACGGAGCAGCAGGGGGTGACGATGATCTGTGAACCTATGAACACTGTTACTCCCTATTACCCGCAAGCCACATTTTCCTATAGTTCTGCCATGCAATTTCCTGGGCTTCATTTGCTTGGTTAAAATCACGGCCCAAAAACTCGAGCTGGTGTCCCTCTTGCTGCCACCATGGATCTTGAAGAATCTGGTTACGTACTTCATTTGCCTTCGTTTGAGGTGTGTTAAATGGATGGAAATGCAGCTGAGCAAGCACATTCCAGAGCGTACCGTGTCCATGTACTGGGTGTGGATTAATGGTTTCTTGCTCGGCGTCGTGGAATGCCGTCCGGAGTCTCTCTAGCTCAACTTCTGTAAAGTCGAAATGCTGTCCAATCCAATCAACCATCCGATCAAGTAATGCCGAAATCTGTACATAAATTTGGCGTTCCTGTGCATAAAGGGTTTCATAATGCCTAAACTCAACCTGTAGATTAGGCCCTGCTCAAGGAGGACCAAGCTGTCTCCGTGGAAACTGTGTGATGGGCCGTGGCGGGCGAACGCCACCAACCATAAAAGCACCACCACTAGGTCCATAGACCATACGCCTATTCCGGCCTTCGTGGACTACATCGCCCGCACTTTGAGTAAGACCGTGGTGGGCCATTTTTAAAGACGTGTATGCGTTGTGTGACTTAAGTGACTGCGCGCGCGAGTGACCTTCGCTTACTTCTGTTCAACACTCCCTTCGCTCCTCGCTCCACTTCACTTAGACCCCTCCTTACTTCGTCCTTACTTCCTTGTTCTTACTTGCACATGCAGCCGGTCGGCATCTTGAAGCACTTGCGGCAGTACTGCGCGTGGCCGTGCGCGCCCTTGGAAGGCGCGGGCTCGTAGCCCATGCCCGGGTAGGGAGCGCCCGCGTAGGGCGCGCTCGAGCTGCTTGAAGAGCTGCTGCTTGACGAGCTTGATGAGCTTGAGGCCGCGGCCGGCGCCGCCTCCGCGCGCGGGCGCTTGGTGGGCTTGGCCTCCCAGTCGGAAGGCTTTGGCGCCGTGAAGTCCGGGTCCTTCGCCTCCTCCTTGGCCTTCAGGCGCGCCTTCTCGTCCTGCGACTTCTTCTTGGCGGCGGCGTCGCGGCGCGCCTTCGCCTCGAGAAGGCTCTCGTCCTGGTCGGAGTCATCGTTCTCCTCGTCGTCGTCCTCACTGTCGGAAGACTCGATGTTGTCCTCGTCGTCCTCCGTGGCCGCGCCGGCCTTGGGCTTCTTGGGCGCGCCGGGCGGGTCTATGGGCGCTAGACCCATCGAGGCCTGGTGCTTGCGCGCGATCTCGTCTTCGACGGCCTTGTTGAAGCCCTTGAAGCCGTGCTGCTTGGCGATGGTGCGCGCGGCCTCCTTGTAGGCCTCGAACTGCTTCGTGAGGTTCTGGTAGCGCGTCTGCTGCGCCGCGCGCGCCTTCTTGTCGTTCTTCTTGGCCTCAACCTTGCCCTGCTCCTTGCCCTTCGCGAAGCCGTCGGTGTAGGCGATCTTGAGCAGCTCGGGCGGCGCGGCGCCCGCGGAAGGCTCGGGCTTCTGGCCGTGCTCCTCCTTGAAGTCGCTGAGGCACTCCACGACGTGGTCGTGCGTCTCGTTGACGTCCTCCTGGATGGCCTCGACCGTGGTCTTGAAGGCCGAGAGCTTCTCGTCGACCATCTTCTTGAGCTCCTTCGCAGCCTCCTTCGTGGCCTTCTTGTGCACGTCAAGCATGCTCTTGCTGAAGGACTCCATGAGCGTCACGGTGTTACCGTAGTTCATGAGGTGCAGCGTCAGGCCGCCGAAGCCCGTCTGGTCACCTACGGGCGTCAGCGCGAAGGCCGCGCCCTCCGTCGTGAAGATGTCGGCCAGCTGGTCGGCCTTCAGGCCCTTGAAGGATAGGCGGTGAGGCGAAGGCTTGACGGTCTCCTCCTCGTCGCTGCCGTCCTCGACGTCGGGCTTCTCCGCGGAAGACTTGGCGGAAGACTTGGCGGAAGACTTGGAGGCCGAGAGAGGCGCGGGCGAGACGGGCTTGAAGCCCATGCCCCTGCGCACCTGCTCGGGCGGCGGCGACTCGCACACGACCTGAGTCGACATGGTAGACTTGGTAGACTTGGTAGACTTGGTAGACTCGGAAGGCTCAGAAGACTTGAGTGCACAGGTACAGGTGTCACTTACACACTAGACTGTGAAGGGAGAGCGTAGACGTAAAGATTAGAGCGCGCGCGCGCGCGGGTCTTCTTTTTGCCCCTCCCGCGCCCTTCCCGCGTCGACTGATGGTATGCACACTGGTACGCCCGTGATCGGCGCCCGCAGAACACGACATCCTTGTCCTTACCCCTTCCTTGCCCAAGGGAAGGGTCTAAGGACTAAGTCTTACTGTAAGGATGTCTGTCACCAGTGTATTATACCATCAGCCGACTACCGTAGTTGTTCCCGCTACACAATACACTCAGTTCCATTTTGGTATTAGAATGCATTAGTCAGACATCGGCCGACGGCCGACCGACGGCGCGCGCGCGCACCCGCCTCCCGCGCGCCTGCCTCCCGCGCGCGCGCACGCGCACCGGCACGCGCGCGCGCACGTACGGTGCAACTAGAAGGGTGGCGGCGGCGCGTCGTACTCTCCTTCGCTCTCCGTGTCCTCGTCCACGTCTGCGTCGGGCGTCGTCTCTGCGCGCGCGAGCGTGTCGAGTGGCGCGCGCTCAAATGCGAACGTGGGCGCTGGTGGGACGCCCGCCGTTGGCAGCCGCTTGCGCCGCGTCGGAGGTGGCAGAACTGCGCCACCATTGAGCTGCTCCAACCGTCGTTTTTCGATGCGCGACGTCTGCGCGGCGATACGGTTCCTCTCCTTGCGCCGCTCGCACGCGCTGCATGGCGGCGGGTGTGGGCGCTGCATCAGACCGGCCTTCATACCCAGCTCGAAGGCTGTCTTGAGAGCGATCGTGTACTGTGAGTCTTCGCGTGACTCGAGCTTATCATCCTTCTCGCGCTCTTCAATGAGAGTCTTATCGCGGTCTCTCTTCATGTCTTCCATAACTTCTTCGTATTCGTATTGGGACATTGGGTACTTGTGTACTGGATGAAGATACCGACGCGTCTCGATAGGCGCTGGTCTATGCAGTAGGCTTGTCGCATGATCGTATGCGCTTCGTACATAAGCCTCCTTCTGGGCTCTATTACTGTGCAAAGGGTCGGCCATGACAGATTTAGTGATTTCTAATTCCAGACTTTCAGTGACACGAAAAGACACGAAAAGCGGGGTTGGGATGTCTGCACACGTCAGTACTGAGAAGACAGACTCTGAGTGGATGAGCCTAGTTGACTCATCGCCGATTTTATCCCAGAAGACGAAGACGTCGTATAAGAAACAGCTTCGAGGAGTGATTAGTAAATTTGGAGTAAGTGGACCTGTAGCGCTCTCTTACGTTATGATGCATCCAGACGCAACAGTAGTCGTAAATGCTATGAAGGCGATTCCCGATACGTCACTCCGAACGTACGTTGCGGCTATCCTTTCCCTCTTTAAGAGAGGCGAAGAGGCTCATCTGTTTAGTCGGTCGTCACCGCATATCATTGACTCGTATCGTAGGTGGTCAGAGAAGCTTCAAACATCCGCGAAGAAGTATACATCCCGCCTTGATAATAATGAGCCTAGTGCGAAGGAGGTTGAGTCGCACGCAAAAATTTCGGACTGGGAAGATGCGCTCATCGAATCTTACGACGAAGATCCTTACAGCCAGAAGACGCTACTTCTCGCTTTCCACGCTCTTGTTCTACCGCCTTTGCGTGGCGGCGATCTTTCTGCAGTAAAGATCGGATACCATCCAAGTGGCAATTGCATCTACAAGGTTCACGGACAGCACTGGATCCTTCGCATTCGCGATCACAAGACGAGTCAGTTTCACGGTGATCTAACAAGGACGCTGTCTTCAAAGATGGGGTCTATGCTCGAGAATTACCTTTCGAACGCGTCTTCTGAGCGTGAATGGCTCTTTTCAACTCAAAGTGGGACACCTTATTCGGACTCCGGGTTTTCGAGCTGGAAATCAGGTATTTTCAAGGAAGCGTTTGGGCGCAACGTGAACAGCAACTCGCTACGCCATGAGTATATCAGCTCTATGGATAGGCAACATCAATCGATATCACAGGCAAGGCATATCGCATCTCAGATGGGACACGGTCTTCACGTCCAGCGTCAGTATGTTCGTTTTCGGTAAAGCGGGGTTTGGTTGTTAAGGCCACTAACCCCGTTTCCTATCATATTTTCAAAACTCATTGTTTTGCGACTTTTCGTCGAGTCGGCGAGAATGGCGGTTGCAGACAGCGAGGCGGATAGGGATATCTATACGCATGTCGGCTTGCGGTATATCTCGATCATCTCGGACGAGGAGTCGAAGCGTATCGACAAGAAGTGGAACGATCAGTACCGCACCTCGTTTCGCCACCAGATCACTACCGCCTTTGTGAACGACATGGTGCTTCAGTGTGTGAACTGTGACATCAAGAAGCGGCTGGAGGATAAGATCGACTACAGCACGAAGCGCTCTGAGTTTTGGGTATCGATTGGGCGGTACTGGGGAGTGGACGATGTTCTCGAGGACGCAAAGTTTCCGGGACTGAAGCTTCGCGTTACGCACGTCTTTTACCAGACGGATGCACTTGAGTGTATCGCAAAGGCTATCGGGCCCCGTATAAAGGTGAAGCCTCTATGGCTTAACAACACGACGAGTGTGATCCTGAAGGTTGAGTGGTGGCCGGAGGCGTAGCTTCTACTTGAGTTTAAACGACCGCGATCGTCCATTGCGAAGAAGCATCCCCTTCCGTGCCACACGCATAATCTGACGAACAGCCTGCTGTGGTACCGCGCCCCGTGGAATCCTCTTTACGGTAGCCACATGATAGCGATGAAGCTTATGCTGATTCTTCTTTGCAAAATAGCCTTTTGCGTGTATGTAAGTCTTACCCGTACCCATTTGTGCTTCTTTCGGTATAAGTCTATCTAATCCACTCGATTGATCAAGTTGAATGGCAGGAGCAAGTTATCTCCCAGTCGTTGTGGCAAATGGCGACCCATCTGCGTCTGTATGGGCCTATCGGTCGCTGATGAGTGGCACCAACGGCGGAGGTGGTGTTACGAAGCTAACCGCAGGCCCGCTCATTACGCTATCGCCATCCGGGGGAACGGGTGAGGTTCAAATCAGCGGGGTCGCTCAGCCTAGTACATGGGTTGGAACTGCTACGTCGGATCTAAATATGAATGCACATAAGATAACTAATTCGTCCGGCAACCTGACGTTGACCGCCGCTAACAGTCATGTTGTAATAGATGCAGCAAGCGTCGCTATTGGTCCTAGTGGCGGTAATTTTGTAATAGCCGGAGCTCAGTTGAATAGTTATGGTCCATTTAACTTTAATACCTACGCGGTCAGTAACTGTGGCCCATTTTCGAGGACTCTAGGAGCAGTATCCATCCAACAGCCTGTCATTCAGTATGGCAGAACTCCTATCGGAAGTGGAGGCTCTGGGACAGGTACCATAACAATCCCACACTCATATACGGACTCTACTACCTACCAAGTCCAAGTTACTATGTTTGACAGCCCTTCTGCTCAATTATATGCCACACCAATAAGCGGAAGCCAATTTACAGTTGGGTGGAGTAGCGGAGGAGGGGGGGCACAGATTATTATGTGGACTACGTTTGGAACATAAATAAAGGTTCAGTTATCGCCACATAAGTCGATCTAAGTCGATTAATTGATCGAGTCGAATGGCAGGGGCAAGCTATCTCCCGGTTGTTGTGGCAGATGGCGACCCATCTGCGTCTGTGTGGGCCTATCGGTCGCTGATGAGCAGCGCAAATGGTGGTGGTGTTTCGCAGTTGACGGCGGGTCAAGGTATTACTTTATCGCCGGCAGGAGGAACAGGTGTCGTGCAGGTGAGTGCGAATAATGGTGGCGTTACAAAGCTTACTGCAGGTTCGCTCATTACGCTGTCGCCATCCGGGGGAACGGGCGAGGTTCAGATCAGCGGCGTTGCTCAGCCGAGTACGTGGGTTGGGACTGCTACATCAGATCTAAATATGAATGGATCAAACGTAATAAAGAATCTGACGGGTAGCCTCAACCTACAAGATTACACTAATGTTAACTACGCTACTGGTGGTCTAGTTACCGAGGGTGGTGGTTACAGGACGCACGTTTTTACTTCTTCAGGAACCCTTCAAGTGTATGGAACGTTGACGTCTGGAAATCTTCTGGTGGTGGGTGGTGGTGGTGGTGGTGGGGCGTCTTATGCCGATGGCGGGGGTGGTGCTGGTGGAGCTGTGTTTTCCACGGGTGTAACTTTACCCCCTGGTTCAATTTCCATAACTGTTGGAAACGGTGGAATTGGTGGGTCATCAGATGGACGAGGAGCTAATGGTCAAGATAGTACGTTTGGTGCTGTAACCGCAAACGGTGGAGGGGGTGGTGGTAGTCAAAACACTCCTGATGGTGTATCTTCCAATGGCTGTGGAGGTGGGGGTGCTCCTGGTGGCGGTAAGGGAGGAACGGGTATTGTAGGAAAAAATGGCGGAGCTGGTTCACTTATTGGTCAGCCACCTGCTGGTGGAGGTGGTGGTGGTATGGGAAGTGCTGGCGCGGCCGCGGCATCAGGTTCAAATGCGGGAGCGGCCGGAGGAGCTGGGGCGACGTATACTGTCGGTTCAACGACGTTTACACTCGCCGGTGGTGGTGGAGGTGGAGGTGTATCTAGTGGCGGAGCAGCTGTTAATGGCGGTGGACAAGGTGGTATGTCTAGCAGTCTTAATGGAACTAATGGTACAGCATACACGGGCGGTGGCGGAGGCGGTGGGGGTGGTGGTGGTATTGCTTCAGTTGGTGGCAATGGTGGGTCGGGTATCGTTATCGTTTCGTATCCCTTCTCTACTACTTCGTCTAGCATCAATCTGGGTGCTACTGGTGGGATCCAACTGACGAGTGTTGCGACGACAACGATCAACAGTGGGGGGCCTATTAACATTCTCGCAAAGGGAACTTTACTACTTGATGCGCCATCAATTAATACCAACAACAATCCTCTTCTTATACGAGATCAATATAGTGGGTTGGTGTGGGGATATACGGCTCCTTATAATCTTAGTATCGATGGCCCATATCTATTCGGGTATTCAGGAGGGGCAGTGGGGACTACGGGTGTTGGAAGTACTCTTGTTCCTGATATATCCTTTCGCTGGGATAGGAGCAATCTGTACGCATTAAAACCGTTAAATATGTTGGGTAATTCCGTCACCAACGTTACGAGTATCGCAAATGGAGTAAATGGTGTTGGCGTGAACCAAACTTCTCCAGTCGGACAGTTACACGTGAAAACTTCGGGTGATGCAATAATTGATGGCGCTGGATGGGATACCCGTTGGACGCTTATCACACCTGCTGCAAACTCTTCGCCTGCATCACGAACCCCTGCCCTTGGGTTGGGTTATAGTGTTTCTACTAACAGGGCATCGATTGCCTCTATAGAACCGTTCGTGGCTTTTAAAGACATAGAGATTACCGGGCTTAATATTTATCTCTCACCACAGAATGGCAGAGTAATATTACCCACTGCACCGATCTACAATACCATCCAGCAACCGATCATTCAACGTAACTATATTCCGATTTTTGCGCCTACTGGTAGCACGGTTGTTACTTTACCATCTTCCTACTCAACTACTTCGAGCTATTCTGTCCAGCTCACTTGTTCGAGCCCAATTCCTTTTAGTGTATCAACTACTAGTGTATCGGCGTCATCGTTTAATATTTTCTGGATAAATAATACGAATGTAGCAGCCAGTATCTTTTGGATGGCATATGGAACATAAACAAAGGTTTGTTTCCACGACAGTTTAACCTCCAGTGTGGGCACACAAGAAGCTAAAATGGTGAGTGAAGTCGTGACATGGAATGACACACCGGGTTCTACGATTCTCATGCTGCGGCAGTATGAGGATATCCCCGCGTACGATTTCCTGATGCACCCACAGGGTTTCTTCAGTGGAAAGACTGTCGGAGACCTACATAGTGTACCGGGTTATTATGGTGCAACGACGGACAAGCGATTTGTCCAGAATGCGCGCGCCGTGACTAACATTCGCAAGTCGCACGCAAAGCATAACGTACAGCGCTACGGCACGCTTTCCGCGCCGTTTGAGAAGCGTTTGGAGGCGTATCGCGCAGCAGCGCTCTTGCGACCAAAGGTGGAGAAGGTGGATCGTCCAATGTTGAAATCGAAGGCGCACGGACCGCGGTTTAAGTTTTCGGACCAGTATGGCGCACGCTTTAGTCCACGACAGGTCAAGGCAACTCTTGCTTTAAAGGACTACGAAGAGCGGAAGAAGCTGGGGCGGCTGCGCGATTAAAAGTTTGTACTATAAACATGCATCGGCTTCTGACTGAATCTAATCTCTCGCTCCTTCCTCCCTCCACAGGTTCATGTCAAGGCACATAAGCGGGGTCCCCGTACGAAGAAGTCTCATCACAAGAAGCTTCGGGGTAAGGGTTGGTTTGACACGGCAAAGGCGGCTCTACCCCATGTGCAGGGTCTTTCTAAGGCACTTGGTGTTACGCAGAAGTTGAAGGACAAGGGTGGCTATGCGGGTGCGGCCGGGCATGTTTTGGGTGCACTTGGATTTGGGAGGCCGCGGCGGCACCGGATGCGCCGGTGTTAGTTTTAAAAGTGCTTCTGAGAAGCACGCTCGTGGATTTTTAAATGTCAGTTGTTATGGACCTACATCCGGATCTACAGAGATGGAGAGTGGCACAGGGTGTCCTACGTGGTGAGGAGGTGCGAGACCGCGTAATGGATAGGGTGAACGCTGGTTTTCGTAGGGTGTCCGATACCGTTGACGCGCGCAACGCGACACAGCTCGGAATTCACGTTCCGACGCAGCTACGCACCCAGTTTTATTTGGGTGATGATCGCATCCAGACAGAGGTTTCGTCTGGACTTGCCATTAAACGCGAGAGTGACCTTATGCCTTCACAGTCTGGTAGCGTCTTGAATATGTACGAATGGCATCGTGGTGCTGGAAATACAGACCTTCATTCGTACATCACTGCTCATAATGATTTCGCGCGACAGTTTCAAGTTCAGTTCAGCAAGGCGCCTGAAATTATTCCTTACGCGCAAGAGCTCAATGTACCTGATGTTGTTCCAACTAGTACACAGCCCCCAACCGGCCCACCGCCGCCGGGGCAGCCTCCTCAGCCCCCTACCCAGCCTTCCGAGCAGCTACCAAATCAGCCAATTCCTGTTGGTGTCCAACAGCCACCGGGGGGTGCACCGCAGGTACCACCACCCCCACCTCCGGAAGAGCCATACGAGGGTGGATATGGTGGAGTGCCTGAATTGTTCGATCTTAATAGGGAGTACGCTGGTGGTCAGCCAGAGGATGAGGGTGATGCTACTGGGCTCGGTGCTGTTGCCAGCGAGCTAATGGAACGGGCACCCATCCAAGAAGCTCGCCAGGTAGAGGACACACTTGGTCTGCGTAGACGCCATGTTCAAAATCCTGATGAAGGCGGAGCAATGTACGATGAGGATAGTTCAAGCGGTGAGGAACACGAGCCAGGTGCTGCTGAGCTTGGTCGTGCTCTTGCTCGTGACGCAGGGGCTCGCGCGGGTGAATTTGTTGGTTCCGTTGCGGGAAATATCGTCAGTGCGGCTTCAGGTGCAGTTGGTGGTATTGCACGGGGACTTTCGGGGTGGTTCGGTAGGGCAGCTACTGGAACGGACCTTGATGCACGCCAGGCTGCAGCACGCCAGCGTGACGCACCCGCTGCAGTCCCAGCACCAGTTATTGCACCACCCCCGCCCCCCGCACAGGCAGCTGTTGTCCCTCCTCCCCCTGCGCCCGCTGCTATACCCCAGCCAGTTGCCCCTCCTAGTAGCGCTCGCGCGCGAGAGATACAGCGGCGACTTGCAGAAGTACAGGCATCAGCACCGACAGGAGTAAATTTTTCGGCTGGTATGCCTCCGCGACAGTCGGTAGTCGGACCCGAATCGGCAACCGGTG
>Ga0114962_10003221_pt1 | contig 13288 bp, 17 predicted proteins | sample C_130820_MF_Meta_FD_87017 | JGI IMG/M metagenome (GOLD analysis project Ga0114962, IMG submission 87017) | Freshwater microbial communities from Lake Croche, Canada to study carbon cycling - C_130820_MF_MetaG | ecosystem: Environmental > Aquatic > Freshwater > Lake | place: Lake Croche, Canada... | reverse complement strand
TCACTTAGCAACTTTATGCTTAAAAAGTACCCTAATCTAAAAATGGACGAATAGTCAATTGGTATGTAATAAACCTGTAACGGTTTAAACCCTTAAAGTATCTGCATAAGTGGGTATATGAGCAATTCTCTTGGACTACAGAGGAAGAATTTTCGCTGTGTTTTTAATCCTTATGTGACTAAAGACAACCGTGAAGGCATCATTCGTTCTATAATGTCACAATTTGAGGGTTACGAAGCAGATCCAGAAGTAACTGTTCATGATGAAGGTTTTATACTTACCCTATCACTTGGCTCAGAGCTAACATCAACACTTGCTAGAGATAAAATTCTTTGGAATCAATTTGTTGAAAGCGTTACTGCTCAGGATGCTATTCGCAAAATCCAAATCCTACGACTGCCACAAGCAGGAATCATGGATTTCGGTGAACGTTCTACGGGTGCAGGAAGTGTAGGAGCTTTTGCCCCCAATGTTGACCCTAATACCGGTAATACTGGCGTAGATGAAAAATTAAACACTCCTCTTAACCGTGTTCCTAAGTATCAAATCGATGCAGATCCAGATGACACTCTTGGACACCACGCTAGCGTTAAATACGCAGACCCCACCGACCTTATTTCGGAAGACCAATCTTTTGTACATGGTTTAACACCTGCTGATCTTACTAGTGATGCCAATAGAGTAGAAACTGGTCCACAAGATCAATTAGAAACTGGTGCAAAGCAACATCGTCCACTTCCCGCCGTTCTTGGTGGTTTTAAACGTATTGCTATTGATACCGATGCAGGTAGTGCTTTTACTCTTAACAAACCAAATGGCTTTCAAAGCGTCGGAGACCCACCTAGAGACGGTGGATTGCATGAGAAGGCTAACCCAGGTACCGGAATTGGCGGAGGAGCCCCTATAAGCGGTGCTAGCTGGTTTGTAACTCAACCTGGTAATGAACAAGGTACACAACTAGGTGTAGAACGCAACAAAGATTATGATTTGTCATCTTCATCAGCACCACTTGCTGGTATTACAGCATCTGTGATAGATAATAAAGAAGAAGAAGATGAACAAGGTATTAAAAGAGAATATGGATCAACATTAGATATGTTGGGTGTCGGTGAGCATCCGCTAGGTGGTGCAGCTTACGGATCCTTCTTTGGAATTAATGAAACATACGATTATGAAGGCGATATAAATGACTTCGACATATAAGATATATGCCGCAGGTGAAGATCCAAAACAATATGTCCCAGGAGACTTTATTTTGGTATCAACTAAAGGTGTCTTAGCCAAGTTAATTCGATTTGGTCAATTTATTAGATATCATGGTAAAATGAAGCCATTTTCTCGATGGAATCATGCTGCAATGATTATTGGCGAAGATGGAACCATTGTTGAGGCAGTAGGACGTGGAGTAATAACTAGCAATATTAGTGAGTATGTTGATGTAGAGTATTACTACGTCACAACAAAGCTTAACAAACAAAGCCGTGATCAAACGGTGTCTGCTTGCAAAAGCTTTATTAAGGATAAGTATGGTTTCTTTACCATAGTCAGTATTACCCTGGATTTAATCACAGGTATTAAGTTGCAATTTACAAATAGCAACACAATGATTTGCAGTGCAGTAGTAGCTCAATCATTGTGGGCCGGTGGTGTCATATTTGATAGAAACCCATATCAAATGATGCCAGCTGATTTAGCTGCTTCTTTCAATATTATTGCATAATAATAATTTTTTGTAAAAAGCTTGACTTTTACAAAAATATGCATTATATTCATTCTTATGAAAAAAGTTGTTATATCCATAAGTTATGATGCCCGTAATACCCAGAGCGACGAGCTCGCAAGCCAAGAGATCAGCGAAACTATCGCTGGACTTCTCAACAGCCTACGTACTCAAGTTAATGGTGTTCAGGTATCCGTCAAATTCACCAATAATAAGGAGAAAGAATAATGTCAAGTCCACTTAATACAACTACAACAAGAGCAACAGGTCGTGCATTTGTTGCAGCCATTGTTGGTGCTCTTATTGCTTGGGGTACATCCAAGTGGGGTAAGTTGAACACCGGTACATTCGCTGTGTTGACACCTGTTGTTTCTGGTCTGTATTACACAGCAATTAGTACACTAGAAAAGAAATACCCTAAGTTTGGTTGGCTTCTTGGAACACTACCACAACCTGCAGCACCAAAGGTTTTGCCTTCATCGGAGCCAAAAGTAGTACCTACTCCAGTTAAGGCTGCTGCCAAGAAAGTACAAGCTGCCAAGAAAGCTACACCCAAGAAGAAGTAATTCTTCTGGTCTCGTAGCTCAGTTTGGTTAGAGCACTTCCCTGTCACGGAAGGGGTCGTGGGTTCAAGTCCCATCGAGATCGCCACTTTATTAGAAAGAATAATAATGTTGAAGAAATCATTAACAATAATTGCAGTTGCTCTTGCCATTATAGGAGTATTTACAACATTTCAACCAAAGTCTGAACATGTAGGTATTAGTCTGCACCAATACAATGATTTGCCTTATGCACTTTGTGCAGCTAGTGGCACCAAACCTACTAACGATCATATTTGGATTAATGGTGTTAAATTTCGTTTGGGACTATCAGAATGTCCAATTATTACTACAGGTGCTTCATTTGCCAATTTAGACCTTACTAAGGGCAAGCTAACTCCAGATAATACGCTTGCAACAGTATGGTCACTGTTTGGATTGCCTGACTCATTTCCACAAAAGCAAGTAAATGGTACTTGGGTATTTGGTCCAGCAGTTCATCGTAATTTTAAAACTATGCCAACTCGTGGTGGTGGAAGTAGCAACCAATGGTCATTTCCATGTGTAGTTCAACCTAGACTTGTGACTGCAACTAATGGTCAAACATTTAGAATTGCACTTTGTAAAGGTCCTATGATGGAAAATATTAATAATGATCCTATTAAGTATGGTTCACATGTATGGACTGAAGCTCCAGCAGGTATTCCTAACCCTATTGTTGCTCAAATCACCACAATCATCTCTGGTCTGCGATAAAGTTATATAAATGCCAAATCTAGATCTTTTGTTGACCAACGATTTGTATTTCCATTGTGATAAAGGCTACGGTGATTGTATTGTAGCATTACACGTAGTAAATAAACTATGCGAAAAGAATCCACAGATTAATGCTAAAGTTTTCATTCCTGTTAATTACCGAGAACAGCTAGCAGAACTAATACTTGATAAAAATATTAAATTTGTTGATATGCCACACCCACGTTACTCTATTGACTTATGGTGTCATGCCATACTTGGTGACAGTCTTTATGAATCACACCACGTATCAAAGCAAGATAGCACATTGAGCAGTTATTTTATGTGGTCATACGAAATTGGTAATTACCTAGCTAAACAACTGCCACATCTGCAACAACCATTTGATTCTATTGAAGAAACTATTCTAAATGAACCATGTTTTGCAAAAGATGTATTGAATGAAGACTTTGACTACTTGATTATTAATGGTTACCCTGTTAGCCCTATCCTTCGGATGTCTAGAGAAGAGCAAGACAAGAGTTTTGCTGCATTGTTAAAGAAACTGAACAATGAAGGTCATAACGTCATCACAACCGTCAAAGTTGATGGATATCGTAGCACGCAAGATTACAATCTAAACTTAATTGACATTGGTAAACTTGCTAAGCGTTGCAAAAACATTATCGGTGTACCAAATGCACCATTTATCGCTTCTGTGAATAATGAAAGCATGAAAACAGTTGAAAATTTTATATCTTTGCTTGATCGTGTTAATACAAATGTTCCTTACCGTGATATGGCTAGAACATTTGACCTTAACGACAAATTCCGTACTATCAAGTCACTTTACGAGTTGATCTAATGAAAGCTGCTATTCTAAGAGAGTTAAACGCTCCACTATCAGTAGAAGACATAGAACTTACATCATTGAAAGTTGGCCAAGTGCTTGTAAAGGTACTTGTTAGCGGTATTTGTGGTTCTCAGTTACATGAGATTAATGGCAATAAAGGTAATGGTAAATTTTTACCTCACCTTATGGGTCACGAAGGCTGTGGCATTGTACAAGAAATTGGTGATGGTGTTACCACTGTTAAACCTGGTGACAAAGTAGTCATGCATTGGCGTGTAGGAAATGGAATTGAAGCTCCGTTCCCAGAATATGTACTTAATGGCAAGACTATCAGTAGTGGTAAGGTTACCACACTAAGTGAATACTCTATAGTTTCAGAAAATAGACTTACTGCAGTTCCTATTGATACTCCCAATCATTTTGCTGCCCTTCTTGGATGTAGTTTAACTACTGCACTTGGCATTATTGACAATGAGTGTGATTTTAAGATTGGTGAAAGCGTTGCTATCATAGGTACTGGTGGAGTTGGTCTAAACCTAATCCAAGGTGCAGTTTTACGTGGTGTGAATCCAATTGTTGCTATTGATAATAAAGAAGATAAAGCATGGTTATCGTTTGATGCTGGTGCTGACAAGTTCTTTAGTAACAAATATGAATTTGATGGAAAAGTAGACGTAGTAATTGATACTACGGGCAACATTGATGCAATCAAAAAGAGTTTTGGTTATCTATCTAACAATGGTAGAATGATCCTAGTGGGTCAACCTAAACCAGGTGAATCTTTGGAGATCGCTAACGCTCTTTCTTTCTTTAATGGCAACGGACTCAGCATCAAAGCTACACAAGGTGGCAAGACAGATCCCTCGAAAGATATTCCCCGATATGTCAGCCTCAACAAAGATGGTAAACTTAATATTGATAAAATTGTAACTCATCAATATAAATTGTATGATGTTAACAAAGCATTTGATACACTTAAGAACGGTAGTGCCGGTAGAATCATGATTGAAATGGAAGATAAATAAAATGGATAAGCGTAATTGGACACCTGAAGAGCTAATTGCTTTTGAGAATAGAATTGGTGATCTTTACTTAGATAATAAATTGCCATTCTTGTTTCACCTATCAGGTGGCAATGAAGAACAGCTAATTGATATCTTTAAGGATATCAAGGAAGGTGATTACGTTATTAGTAACCACCGTAGCCACTATCACGCTCTCCTACACGGTATCCCTGAGGATGTATTGGAAGATCGCATCCTTAATGGACGAAGTATGTTTGTTTATGACAGAGAACGTAATTTCTTCTGTTCCGCAATCATTGGTGGTACACCTGCTATTGCAGCTGGTATTGCTCTTGCTCTAAAAAAGAAGGGATCTGACCAAAAGGTCTGGTGTTTTGTTGGAGATGGCACAGAAGACAATGGTCACTTGTTCGAAGCTGCTCGTTATGTAGAAGGCATGGATCTACCATGTACTTTCGTTATTGAAGCCAACAACCGTTCAGTAGAAGCAACCAATGAAGAACGTTGGGGTAGCACTGCTCATTTTGAATGGCCTTTTAAGTGTGTAAAGAAATATCAATATGACATCACTTACCCACATGCACGTAAACCCGGTATGATTGACTTGTCGCAAGCTGTAAAAAAGACTGACGATGAGTACTTTCCACCTCTTGAACCATATGAATATTTGAATCCTCCTGTAGATACTGAAGGTGCTTCATATAAAGATACTATGGAACAAGTTATGACAAAATTAGGTAGTGAAGGAGCTGTCTTTATTGGTTATAACGTAGCAAGAGGTGATTCTATGGGTACATTGAAAGGTGTACCAGCAGAACAAAAGATTGAAACACCTGTTGCTGAAAACTTGATGATGGGTCTAGCTATCGGTATGTCATTTGAAGGTTTTAAGCCAGTTGTTTACTTCGAACGTCATGATTTTATGATGGTTGCTATGGATGCTATTGTAAACCACCTAGATAAGATTGAAAGAATCTCGCATGGTGAGTTCAAAGTGCCTGTTATTGTGCGTGCAGTGTCTGCTGATTCTGGTCCATTCTATTCTGGTATTACACACTCACAAGACTTTACTGATGTTCTCAAAACTGCAGTAACTATTCCAGTAATTGAACCTACCGATGCTAGAGAAGTGGTTCTTGCGTTTATGAATGCTGCTATGAGTAATCGTCCAGCTATCATTATCGAAAAGAAGTCTAGATACTAAAATGAAACGTATCCTAGTAATAGGTGAAAGTTGTAAAGACGTATTCGTCTATTGTGACGCAGTTCGTCTTGCTCCTGACGTGCCAGTACCAGTATTAAATGTTCTACATCAAGAAGAGAACGAAGGTATGGCAATGAACGTACTGCGAAATATCACAATTGTTGAAGATTGCAGTATTATTACCAATGACAATTGGGAATCTATTACTAAGACAAGATATGTGCATGAAGCTACTAATCATACGTTCTTTAGAGTAGATACAGAACCTAACTACGGTATATTTGATACACCAATTGATTATAGTCAATATGAAGTCATTGTTATTTCTGACTACAATAAAGGATTTTTGACAGAAGATGACATTGAAACAATTTGTAAGTCACATCCACGTGTATTCCTTGATACAAAGAAAAAATTAGGAAAATGGGCAAAGAAAGCTTTCATAATCAAAATCAATGATTACGAATACAATAATTCTGATCCTGATATAACAAATGCTTATAAAGATAAGATTATTCACACAATGGGTGGTCATGGATGTGAATACAATGGCAAACGGTATTCTGTTAAAAGAATGGAAGTCAAAGATTCTTCAGGTGCTGGCGATGCCTTTATGGCAGCTTTGGTTGTTAAATACGTCGATAGTCAAGATCTTGAACAAAGTATTGTGTATGCCAATGAGTGTGCATCAGAAGTTGTAAAACACCGAGGAGTGACCACTATATGACAATTCTAAGATACGATCAAGTTCCAGCAATAAGCAAAGGGTTTTCTCAAAAGGGTCAAGACTCATTTATTGAATACACATTTGACAAGATAGGTACCACCAATAAGTATTATGTTGAGTTTGGTGCCACTGATTGGCCAGAACTGTCTAATACGGCATACTTGCACATGAATGGTTGGAATGGCCTTCTTATGGAAGGTGATGAACAATACAGTAGACATGTAAACAACACCACAATTAATTATCACATGGAATGGATTTCCAAAGATAACATTTGTGATCTATTTGATAAGCACAATGTTCCAAAGTCGCCAGATTTTGTATCAATTGATCTTGATGGTATGGATTACTGGATTACTGATGCAATGCTTAATAAGTATTCTCCTAGAGTGGTGATGGTTGAAAACAATGTTCGTTTTGAACCTTATGAAAGCCAAACACGCAAATATGATATTAATTGGTTGTGGTCAAACAACGGATGGTACGGTGCTTCTCCGTATGCATTTAAGAAAATGTTCAACTCACATGGATATACTCCTGTTTGGATTCATTCTGACGATATGATTGCTATAAGAAATGATGTATTGGTTGATAATGGTTACGAATTTACAGATTGGGATATTGTTTACCCTGCTTCACGATCTGAACTATATTGGGACCATGATGGTGAATACAATCACGAAGAATGGGAATCGGTTTGATTATCCTGACTGGATCCGAAGGGTTCATTGGCAAGAACTTCTTAAAAGCTCTTGATGGACAACGTATATTGATAGTCAACCAACAAGACTGTCATTATTTCCTTTCCAATTTCAATGCATGGGATCAAGTTAAACTTATTCTTCACCAGGGTGCTATATCAAGCACCACAGAAAAGAATGTTAGACTATTGTATAATTACAACATAGAGTTCACTCTGGCATTGTTGGAAAAAGCTAGAGATCACGGTATTCCAATCAAGTATGCATCATCAGCTTCAGTTTATGGCAATTTGGACGGTATACCTAACCCTATCAATCATTATGCCATGTCTAAATTGCAGATTGATTACTGGGTACAAGACAATATTGATGATTTTAAGTCTATACAAGGATTTCGTTATTTCAACGTCTATGGTGACGGAGAAGAACATAAAGGTGACCAGGCAAGCCCAGTTAGCAAATTTACGTGGCAAATTAAAGAGTCTGGTAAACTTAATCTATTTGAAGGATCAGAAAATTTTAAAAGAGACTTTATTTGTGTAGATGATGTTGTAGATATAGTATTAAACAACGACAAACGATCTGGTATCTACGATCTTGGTACAAGTAATCCAAGAAGTTTTGAAGAAGTTGCAAATGCCGTTGCAAAGCAGTATAATGGTGAAGTAAATATCATTCCATTTCCCGAACACTTGGTTGGTAAATATCAGTCCTACACATGTGCTAAGAAGGAGTGGGGTGACCACAAATTTAGAACGATAGAAGAATACTTAAATGGAAAATAAACAACTATTCCTGACTGGTACATTTGATGTTATCCATAAAGGACATATTGCATTATTAGAACACGCTAAAAGCTATGGTGGAACCCTCACAGTTGCCATCGATACTGATAGACGCGTATCAGAGAAAAAAGGTCCTGATCGTCCTTTTCATAATGAAAACGATAGAAAATATGTTATCAGTTCCATAAAACATGTTGATAATGTTGTACTTTTTAACTCAGATGAACAACTTATCAATATTGTAAAAAATCTTAACCCAGATATTTGGTTTGCTGGTAGTGATTGGTGGGGCAAAGAATTTCCTGGTAAAGAATATGCAAAGACTGTAAAATATTTTGAAAGAATAGAGCCATATTCAACAACAAGGATTCTAGAAAGATGAAGTTTGTAGTTGACATTGATGGCACCATATGCAATACTGTCGATGGTGATTACGCAAAAGCACAACCATATCACGATGCTATAGTTCAAGTAAACAGTTTATATGACCAAGGTCATAAAGTTATTTACTTTACAGCTAGAGGTATGGGTAGAACTGATAATGACCCAGTAAAGGCTAGCGAGCTTTTCCGAGAATTAACAGAACAACAATTGCAAGATTGGGGTTGTCAATACCACCAATTTATCATGGGGAAACCATCTGGTGACTTCTATGTTGATGATAAAGGAATAAATAGTGAACACTTCTTCAGCTAGAGAATGCGTAGCAAAAGGTTGGGGTTATGAAGAGATCATTTGCAATACAGAAAAGTATTGTTCAAAGATTCTTCATTTTAACAAAGGTAAAAGGCTTTCTTGGCACTACCACAACATTAAAGATGAAACATTCTATGTAGAGAATGGTTCCGTTGTTCTTGTATACGGTGAAACTGACGATATTAATCAGGCAGAGCAAATTGTTCTACAACCTGGTGATTCTTTTCACATACGCACGGGTCTACGTCACCAATTGATAGGATTAGAAAATGCTCGTGTATTTGAATTTTCTACACAACATTTTGATGATGATAGCATCAGAGTAATAAAGGGCGATTAGCCAAACATTCCCTGGTAGCTCAAATCCTTTCGAATTCATAATTTCATATAAATAGTTAATAAGAGACAATAATGGAACAAAAATTAGATACAACTAATGTTCTACCATTAAATCTTATACATCATCTTACACTGATAACTTATGATAACGTATCATTATACAATGAATTACCTATAACAAAATTTATTAATTTTGAAGACTATGAAATTTTTTATCAACGTGAAACAGATAGACAATATGGAATGCCCAAAGGTAAGTCATATGATTATGATAAAACCATAAAAAAAGAAGAAATAAATTCTTATATCTATAGATCGGAAGAATTTATTAATGATCACAATGGTAAGCATGTATTGTTTGTAGGTGATTCTAATACATGGGGCACTGGTCTATTATATGAAGAACAATGGTCAAGAAAACTATATAAAACAATTGCAAATGATAAAGAAGTATCAGGTTATTTTAATATAGGATGTGTTGCTTCATCTATATTTCATTCAATAATAACAATATTTAAATATTGTAAACAATTTGGTAATCCTGATTATATATTCTTTAATATGCATAAATTAAATTCATTTTATGCCTATGATCAAGAATTAAATAAAATTACAGACGCATGGTATAAAAGACATCCAGTTATAAATTTATTGTCATATCATTATTATTTTATGTTAGAACAATATTGTGAAAGTAACAATATAAAATTATTATCGTTTACAGGATATAATGCAGAACCACCAATGAAGAAAGCATTATTTGAATCAAAAATTGATCAATTTAAAACATTTTATAAAATTGATGAAGATGAGATAACAATTTTTATTAAAAAATATAAAGATAATAATAAGCATTTAGAAGAAGCCAAGTATTTTGATAAAGCAAGAGATGGAGAACACGATGGTATTGCTTACCATGCATATTGGGCAGAATTTATGTATAAAAAATATTTAGAATTATAATTACATTCCCTGGTAGCTCAACGGCAGAGCAAGCGACTGTTAATCGCTAGGTTATAGGTTCGAATCCTATCTGGGGAGCCAATGAGGGATGGTGTAATGGCAACACAGGGGCCTTTGAAGCCCTTATTCTAGGTTCGAGTCCTAGTCCCTCAGCCAAGGGAATGTAGCTCAGTGGTAAGAGCAGAGGACTCATAATCCTTCGGTCGTGGGTTCAATTCCTACCATTCCTACCATTTAAAAGTATACGGAATCTGTCGTAGGTAGTAAGCGAATAACGCTTATTGTCCAGCGTTCCTACGGGAACAATATAAGGAGTAACACGATGACCTCGATGTTCGATTACGATGACACAGTAAATCTTGCTTTTGACGCAAAGATTGCCGGTAAGAAACTAGTAACTGCTAAGCATGAATTGCTTACAAAAACTGGTGATTTTCTATTCCTCGCTCACAGCGACAAAGAACTAGCTCAACGCATGCAAATGGTTGAAGAAGACATCGAGAAGGTAGCTTATCGCAAGCTTGCTAATGTCAGTGACTCCAAAGCTAAGCTTGTACGAGCAGTATACGAAGAATGGTCAATTCGCCACGCTAACTGTGATTTTTGCAAAGAAAGTAGTACAAAAACTGCATGGGGATGGAATCCTATTTCTGACCTAGGTCAAGCTATTTCTGATGTAGGATCAGGTGCAGGCAAAGCTGTTAAAGGTTTAGGAAACGCCGCTAAAGGTGTTGCACACGCCGTAGGAACTGGCGTAGGAGATACTGTTTCTGGTGTAGGATCTGCTGCAAAGGCAGTAGGAAACGAAGTAACAAAACTTCCAGGCCAAGCAACTAATGTTGCTAAGGGTGTTGCAAATGCAGTAGGAACTGGCGCTAAAGATGTTGCTCACGCCGTAGGAACTGGTGTAGGAGATGCTACAAGAGCAGTAGGCAAAGGAGTATCAGCAGTAGGAAACGAAGTACAAAAACTTCCAAGTCAAGTTTCTGACGTTGCTAAGGGTGTTGCTCACGCTGTAGGAACTGGCGTAGGCGCTGCTGCTTCTGGTATAGGGTCTGCTGCACAAGCTGCTGGAAACGCAGTAGGAACTGCTGCAGCTGATGTTGCTCACTCTACTGCTAATCAATTTGACAGAGCTCGTCATGATGTTGCAGGTGCTGCTGATGCAGTAGGAACTGCTGCAACTGACGTTGCTAAGGGTGTTGCTGCACCATTTGCCGGTGCCGCCGCAGCCGCAGGATCTCTTATTAGTCAATTTACTAAAGGTGTTCAAGGGGACAAGCCATCCGGTGCTTCTACTCCACCAGCACCATCAGTTGCTCCAACACGAAAAGCACCATCAGCACCATCATCAGTTCCAGCAACAAACAATAACATGCATTTTCAAACAGCACCAGGAAGTTCAGCAAAGATAACTGATCCAGATACGGATAATGACCCTAATGATCCAAACGAAGGTAATCCAAATGTTAAAGATGGTGCTGCTCGTAAGATTGCTAGACTATCATACTTTCTTAAGGAATCAAAAGATACAAATTTTACCGTATAGCATTACTAGCACCAGCTAATCCTGGTGGAAGTGTTGCTAAAACACCAGCTGCACCACCTAAAGTAACTCTACCTACTGCTGCTCAAACAGCTGCTCACCAACAAGCTTCTGGTGTAACTCCAGCAAGTTCAAAACCAACTGCTCCAAAAGCACCTGCACCTCCAGCAGTAACTTTTTCTACTGCTGCTCAAGTAGCTGATCACCAAGCAGACAATGGTTTAATTCCAGAAAGTCCAACACCAAAAGCACCTGCACCTATAAGCAGCAATCCTACTATTGCAGAACAATCAATTAAAACAACACCTGCAACTCCTGTTAATACGCACCCTGGATTAACTGGTAATCCTACTATTGATGAAAACAATCTTCCAAAAGCTCCACAACAAGGTGTTGATACATCTATTGATTCTACAAAACCTGTAGCTCCATCTACTCCTGCACCAACACCTGCTGCTCCTGCTGCTCCTGTTTCTAGTGATGTTGTTCAACAACCACCTGTACAAGCTACACCACCACAAGGAATTGATGAACAGCAAATGCAAAATGCTTCTTCTAAGATTAGTGCAAGAATTGCTAAGTTATCTGAGAGATTGAAGAGATCAAACGATACAAATTTTACTAAAGAGGGCATTGCTGTAAGCCAAAGTGGTCAATCCATGGCAATTCCTAAAGCTGACCCCATTGCTGCTGCTCCTGCTCCTGTAGTAGCACCAACAGTACCAACTGCTGCACCTGCTCCCACTATAAGTTCTCCAATTCCTGCTGTAAGCACACCTGCACCTGCAATAAGTACTAATCCTAACATTGCACAAAATCAAATAAGCACACCTACTCCTGCAGCACCAGCTCCTGTACCTACTTCATCTACTGCAACTTCGACACCGGCACCTGCAACCACCACTACTTCAACACCAACAACAACTCCTCTTACATCACAAGCAACCCCAGTTCCATCTACTCCTGCACCAACACCTGCTGCTCCTGCTCCTGCAACACAAGCACCTACTCCAACTCCAACTCCTACTCCAGTATCAACCCCAGCACCTGCAATGACACCTGTTGCACCAGCCACTCCTGCTGCTCCAACACCTACTCCAGTATCAACTCCGGCACCTTCACCATCACCAACACCTGCACCAATGCCTGCACCCGCTCCTCCAGCAGCAACTCCTGCTCCTCAAAGTATTGGTGGACAAGCAATGGGAAATGCTGGATCAAGAATTAGTTCAAAAATTTCACAATTGCAAAATATCTTGAACAAGTGATAAGCTAAGAATTGATTATGTACAATTCAAAATATAAAGTAAAGTACAACTCTAAAGTTGCAGAAGTACGAAACATAGACCCAGCTGTTAATACTGACTATCAAAAAATGGTAGGAGAATCAGCATTTGGAGAACCCGCCGAACAACGAATGGGTAATGTTCACATTGATGACGCCAAAAACAT
>Ga0114962_10003220_pt1 | contig 13289 bp, 31 predicted proteins | sample C_130820_MF_Meta_FD_87017 | JGI IMG/M metagenome (GOLD analysis project Ga0114962, IMG submission 87017) | Freshwater microbial communities from Lake Croche, Canada to study carbon cycling - C_130820_MF_MetaG | ecosystem: Environmental > Aquatic > Freshwater > Lake | place: Lake Croche, Canada... | reverse complement strand
TCCTTCGCTACCCGGACATGAGCAACTACGCGGTCGCAAAAGAGTGCGAGGTCAGCCATTCTTTCGTTGGAACAACCAAGGATCCAGAGGCCAAGGCACGCCTTGATGAAGCCCGCGAAAAGAGCGTCGAGAAGAAGCTGAATGACGACTGTGGTGAAAAAACTACGATTCCGAATCGTAGTGAAAATACAACACTTGAGGAAAATCAAGCACTTGGAGCAGCCCCGAGCAATGAAGAGATGGAAGCCGCTGCGGCAGCGATGGAGGCAAACGAGGCTGCGTGGATGAAGTTTTTGGAGGCTGACGACAAGCTTGCAGAGGCTTTTGAGGAGGTCAAAAACCTGAATCTTTTGGTGGCTCAACTACGGCTGCGGATGAACGGGCTGATGAATGAGAAGAACCTCGCCGTCAAGATCATCAAGGAACTTGAGGCCGACAAAAAGAGTCTGATCAAAAAGCTGAAAGCCCTTGACAAAGGCTGACTTTCTGTTAGAGTTCAATCACTGCAGTGTGCAGGTTAGGAGAAATGATGAGTGCAGTTTTAGAAGACAGGACTACCTTCCCGGCACCGAGGCCGTTTCAAGTCTCGGCGCACAACGCCCTTCGGGAAGGGTTTAAGGCTGGCCACAAAAACCAGCTTGTGATGGCCCCCACGGGGTCGGGAAAGACTTATCTGGGTCTGCGTATCTGCAACGAGGCGATGCAGCGTGGAAAACGCGCTGTTTTCCTCTGCGATCGTACGACTTTGATAAACCAGACCTCAGCCGTTGCTGATCAGTACGGTCTGTACAACCATGGAATTGTGCAGGCCCAGCACTGGCGCAGGAGGCCGCAGGAGCTTCTGCAGATAGCCTCGGTGCAGACGATCGCCAAGCGCGAGTTCTGGCCCGAATGCGACGTTCTGGTGGTCGATGAATGCTTTCCCGGCGAGACATTGATCTCAACCGCACAGGGCTTAGTTGAAATACGCGATATCCGTAGTGGCGATCTCATATACAATAGCATGGGCGTTGGTCGAGTTGATTCCGTCTTCTCTAAGCCAGCAAGCAAGTTAGTAAAAGTGAGGTTAATCGATGGAACAACAATCAGATGCACACCAGACCATCCTGTATTCACCGGAGTGGGATGGAAACCTGCTGGCACCTTGGGTGTCGGTGAGAAGTTGTTTCGCATACAAGGTTTGCAGCATTTGTGGGTGCAAAATTTTTCCAAGGATGGAGAAATACCCCAACGGGACGCTTCGGCCTCAAGCGGAATCACAATTCAAGAGTCGGATGACCTGTGGCAAATCTTGTGCAAAGAAATTGAAGAACCCTATGCACAGCGAATCATCTCGGGAAAAAATGCGGGAGACCCTGCTCAGGATTGGTCACAAGCCAATAGTTCAGGGCGGCAATGGTCGTGGGATGACATTACCTCAGCGTACTTTTCTGCTTGCCCTCGGGGAAGAATGGGTTACGGAATTTGTTCTGACGACGAAGAAATCAACGAAGGAAGGGTATCCACATCATTACAAGCTGGATTTGGCAAATGTTCGTTTGAAGGTTGCAATCGAATTGGACGGGATGAGTCACTCCGCAAAAAAGAGGAAAGAGCAAGACCACAAGAAGGACTGCTTGGTGCGTTCTCTTGGGTGGAAAGTGTTGAGGTTGAAGAACAAGGATGCGATGAAATTGTGTACAACCTACGGGTCTCAGGTCATCCATCATATTTTGCCAATGGCGTCTTAGTTCACAACTGCCACACGACGTACAAGGCGTGGACTGAATTTTCGATGGCCACCAAGGCCACGGTGATCGGTCTATCTGCAACCCCTTTCACCACCGGGCTTGGGAAAATCTTCTCTAACCTCGTCAACGCGACGACGATGCACGAACTGACTCAGTCGGGGGTTCTTGTCCCGATGCGAATTTTCTCGTGCTCGAAACCTGATATGACCGGTGCGAAGACCGCCGGAGGGGAATGGACCGACAAAGCCGCAGAAGAGCGTGGCATGACAATCATCGGTGATGTCGTGACGCAGTGGATCCAGCATGGAGAAGGCCGCAAGACGATCGTCTTCGGATCGACCATTAAGCATTGCCAAGAGCTTTGCGGCGAGTTTATTTCGAGCGGAATCATGGCTGCAGTGTTTACCGCAGATACCACCGCAGAAGAGCGCGAGAAGATTCTTAAGGAGTACCGTAAGCCTGACTCGACGCTGAAGGTTCTCATCTCCGTCGAGGCGCTGGCCAAGGGGTTTGATGTCCCCGACGTTGAGTGCATCTGTGATGCCCGTCCCCTTCGGAAGTCACTCTCGACCGCGATCCAAATGTGGGGTCGTGGGCTTAGGTCTTCACCGGGAAAGAAGGACTGCTATCTCCTCGACTTCTCTGGAAACATCATCCGGTTCTTTGAAGACTTTAACGATATTTTCTTCAATGGCCTGCAACAACTCGACGACGGTGAGAAGTTAGATAAACAGGTCCGAGAGAAAGAGGAGTTCGAAGACAAGGGATGTCCCGCGTGCGGATATAAGCCTTTTTATAAGCGATGCATGGCCTGCGGTTTTGAGAAGATTAGCCAAAGGCTTACTGAAGTTCTTCCGGGTGAGATGAAAGAGATATTCATCGGTGAGGGCTCAAAGAAAAAGAAGCTTGCCGACTCTCCCGAAAACCTCTGGCATCAACTCGTGACCTACGCCCGGTTTCATTCAAAGCCGGAGACCGCAAAGGGTAGAGCGTGGCATCTGTTTCTCGATATCACCGGGCAGAAGTCGAAATGGGACTTTGAGAAGGCTCCGAACGTCGAGATTACAAAGAACGTCTTCAACAAGATTCAGGCAATGAACACAGCGTGGAGAAAGGGTAAGCAAAATGGCTAAGTTACTTGCTGCAATCGTTGGTACGGTCATCTTCGGTAAGTTTGTCATCTTCTGTTTGATGTTGTTTTGTCTCCATATGCTGGGGTATTTCTGATGGACTTCATTCAATTTGCAAGAGCGCACGGGGTCGAGATCGACCCGTCGAAGCTGTACCCGTCTGACCGGATTAAACGGACTGGGACCACCGCCAAGCCCAAGAGCGACAACGGCGCGTACTTCTACGATGGGCAGAGAGGCTGGGTGATGGACTGGTCAGGCGAAGCCAAGGTCATCTGGTGGAATGATCCCAAGGCAAAACCTTGGACTGAGCAAGACAAGGAGCAATGGCGGGCCAGACAGGCTTCGAGATCCTCTGCACAGCAAGCGGAGTACGAACAGGTCGCCCAAGCCGCTTGGAGGATCCTGCAGGGCGCGAAGCTTGAACCGCACCCCTACCTCCAGTACAAGGGATTCTTGAACGAGCGCGGGTTGGTTGTTGATGGAGAGCTTCTGATTCCCATGCGGAACTGCAGGACAAATGTGTTGCAGGGCTTCCAGCGGATCTATTGGGATCCGGTCGAGATGAAGTACGAGAAGAAAATGTTTTTGGGGATGCGAGCCAAGAACGCGGTCTGCAGGTTCGGGCACCCGCTGGCGGCTGAGTTTTGGCTTGTCGAGGGATACGCCACAGGTCTGAGTGTTCAAGATGCGCTAAAGAGCGCCGGGCTCGATGCATCGGTGATTGTTTGCTTCTCTGCGAGTAATCTCATTGCGGTCGCCGATCAAATCCGCCGGCCAGCGTTCGTCTTTGCCGATAACGATGCCTCTCAGACTGGCCAGAAGGCCGCAGAATCGACCGGTCTGCCTTGGACGATGGCTGATGAGGTCGGGATGGATGCGAACGATCTGCACGAGAAGAAAGGTCTTTGGGGCGTGATGCAGAAGATTCACGAGTGCCGGAAGCTGGTACACTCCTAATCCTTCACGGATGAAGCGTCGTGCCGGTGGACGTTAAACACTGGCACCAGTTGACACGACCTGATATGGTCGGTTATGATTTACTTAGCTAGGCGTGGAACCCTGCTAGTTGTAAAGCCGTTAAGTCAAACTCCGACCCCGCATGGGGTGCACGATCCCTCACAAGGGGGTTGGGTTTCCACCGGGGTTTGTCTTAACGGCTTTTTTCATTTCCGCGCCCGGCTCGTACTCTCTGCGTTAAAAGCGGACCTTGTGTGGGTTGCCGAGAAGAAAACACATGATTTGCCGGAGCAAGGGTCAACGCTACCTTGTTTTCGCCCGGACTCTTTGCGAGGTACTGGGGTAGTCACACTGAACATGGGCGGTAACAACAGTGTGATGATCGAATCGCAACCTCAAGGGTGGGCTGGTCGGGATCGGGTTCTTGATCCTCGATGGGCTGGAGGGACTCAAAGATGGGAGTCCGCTCTTGGAGAGGATTTGTCCGGCGAAAAAATTTTGACTTTTTGGTCTAATTTCCCGTTAGACTATTGGTTCACATAGGGGGGTTTATGGATCAACTTCAAGAGACGTACTTGTTTCCAACGATCGTGTACTCAGTCGATAAGCCGGAATTTCTGATGCCGGTCAGTATCGTCATCGACAGGTACTTGAGGGAAAAATCATCAAAGATCGATCGGTTCGTCACCATGACTGCAGACTTTTCTGCCGAGCCGGAGATCGAGGAGTTTGCTCAGTACGTCTCGCAGACGGCGTGGAATATTCTCGACTCGCAGGGCCACGACATGAGCAAACTCGTGACCTATTTCCAAGAGATGTGGGCACAGGAACACTCGCAATACTCTGGGATGGATCAGCACGCGCACGGTGTCGGATCGCAGATCAGTGCCTTCTATTTCACCGCCGTGCCTGCGTGGTCATCCTCGATGGTGATCTACGATCCAAGGCCAGCCAAGGTCATTACAAGCCTTCCGTTGAAGGAGGGCGACCACCTTGCCCGTCAGCAACTTGTGTTCAATCCCAAGCCCGGAATGCTCGTGCTGACCCCGGCGTGGCTCCCGCATTCGTTTACCCGGCACATGGGCGAGGCACCGCTGGTTTTTGTCCACATGAACCTGTCGGTCGCCCCAGCTCCCGAGGCCGTCCAACCCGAGGTAGAGATCGTATGAAGTACCGAATCCGATTCAACCAGACCGCAGGTCAGCCCGGTCGGGGCTCTGTTGATCACAAGTGGAGGGTATTCGATGAGACAGGGAAAGAGTGGATATGCCGAAAAGTCCGCCTTCTTGTTCCATCGTGGACTGCAATCGATCAGAACGGCCACGACTGGAACATCGTCTGCGATGCAACAATGAAAATTGATAAGCCAACGTCAACAATTTATCTTGACAGAATCAAAGTGGGAGTTACAGAATGAGAGAGTGGTCAGAAGAGGAGATCGTGACGTACATGAAGCGCGTCAACAAATTCCTCACGAGCGGGATGAAGGTTTCGGATGCGGAGGATCTTGCGGAGCAAATGACCGAGCGGCACTTCAGCAAGGACGACGACCGCAGGGTGTGTTTCGAGTGCAGGATGCTGAACAAAGACTTGACCTGCCCTGCACTGCTGGACAACCGGAAAAAACCGCTTCCGGCACCGTGGCAGGTCTTGAGGCGTTGCGACTATTTCGAACTAAGGGGGAACAAATGAACAGCTATCATTTTGCGTTCTGGCTGGCAAAACAGCCCAAGCCGGGGATCCTGTGGAATCAATCAAAAGCTTTGACGCACATCATGGACCGGGCAACCGAGGCTGATCTGATCAGTGTTCTGTACAACGGAACGGATGACCTCGCAATTAAAGCACTCAGGGAGCTTCAGGTTCGCTTTCTGGACGAGATGCGGGCTCGCGAGGAGGCCGAGTACCAAGAACGCGACTGCGGCCACTGGGAGGGCGCATATGCGGCTGATCGGGATTGATCCGGGAGCTTCGGGTGCGATCGTGCTCCTTGAAAAGATGGAGCCGGTCGAGTGGATCAGGATGCCGACTTTGAAAGAGGGAAATGCCACGCGGGTCAATGCGAGTGCCCTGCAGGACTTCGTGTATCAAAATCGGCCAGACCACATTTTCGTCGAGCGTGTCCATGCGATGCCGGGGAATGGAGCGGTGTCGATGTTCAATTTCGGCCATTCGGTAGGTGTAGTTCTGGGTGTGATAGCAGGTCTTCCTCACACTACTGTGACCCCTCAGGCGTGGAAGAAAGCTGCAGGATTGATCGGGACGGAAAAAGACGCCTCGCGGTCGAGAGCCATCCAGTTGTGGCCACGCTGGTACGAACTCAACAGGAGAGGTGCTGGTCAGGCATTTGCTGACGCGGCGCTGATCGCAGCTTTTGGAGCGGAAAGATGAGCATTGAGTGTGCAATCAACGAATTGATTTTAAGCATCTTGTCGGGAATGGCAGGCGTAGCAATCGGTGCTTTGGTAATGATATTGATTTTGCGTTACATCGATGGATGGTGGATTTTTCAATCAATCCAGCGCATTGAAAACAAATTGAGAAAGAACAAATGACCACCATAGACTTTCGTCGTTTGGCAGAGGAAGCCGGTTTTCGGGATCATCACAGTGCAGATATGTGGGGTGTCATGCTAGCCCGTGACATACAAATTGAACGCTTTGCCAAACTTGTTGCCGAAGCAGAGCGTGAAGAGTGCGCGAAACAGCTTGATGCACTGGGATGCGACCACTGCGCCGCAGCCATCCGAGCAAGGGGAAAAGAATGACAGACGAAGAAATTCACAATGTCTATATCCACATGACTGGAAAAGCTCAGGGGATAAGCGAGATGGGCGGGAAGCCTGACTTTGCTGTCCTCTTTGCCAGAGCCATCATCAAAATTGAGCGTGATGCGTGTTTGGCAATTCAGCACAGGTTGCACGCAATGAATTTTGGCGGAAGCCGAACGTACACCGAGCAGGAATTACTCGACCATATGCAACAAGGAATTAAAGATTACGCCGCAGCCATCGAAGAAAGAGGAAAAGAATGAGCCCCGCTCAACAGATTGCGTTATCTATTGTTGTTAAGGCAATCCTGTTTCATTCCGATAGCAAGGAGATTGTCAAAACCATCAAAAAAATTGCTGATTCAGGATTCAAACACGCGGACAGCCGACTTCAGGCAGAAATTGATGAATCACTTATGAATTGGATAAATTCGATATGACCGAACTTGAGAAAGCCGCGCGGCAGGCGCTGGATACGCTTGAGCGCACTGCAATCCGATTGACGCAAGGCGATTTTGTTTTGCCTGCCATCGACGCACTCCGCGCCGCCCTTGCCCAGCAGGCCGAGCCGGTGCCGATCCCCGGCGCGATTCCCATGAGTCAAGTCGCAGCGCGGTCGAGGTCAATGCCCGAGCGGGTCGAGGCGTTGGAGAAGGCCCGCGAAATGTTTTCCCCGCCCGGATCGCCGGGGCCGATGTTTCCCACCGTGAAACTGAGCGGCTGTGCTGTCTGCGGTATCGGCGCAGGGAAAGTCATGGGCTACGTCTGCCCGCGTGGCGACTGTCCGTCGAAAGTAACGTGCGGAGGTGCGGTATGACCGAACTTGAGAAAGCCGCACGGCAGGCGCTGGATGCGCTTGAAAACGAATGGTTTTGGCCTACGCCGCAATTTGCGATTGATGCCATTGACGCACTCCGCGCCGCACTTCGCGCCGCCCTCGCCCAGCAGCAGGCCGATCCGGTGGTTGAGTCGGAGCATTGGGTCATCACAGCAAAGGTCGGCGAAATTGTGGGCTTCCGAGCGCCCGGCCTTAAGAAAGGCGACAGGGTGTACCCGCACCCGCAGCAGCAGGCCGAGCCGGTGGCGCTCAACTATGCACGGCGATTGGCGCAATCAATCTGGACTAAGCACTACAACATCGTTGAGGAATGGAAGCCCCTTGATGATCTGATCGGCGTGCTGACCCAGATCGACAACATGACAAGCGGGCTTACAAGGCAGCAGGCCGAGCCGGTGGTTGAGAAAATGAACATTAACCAAGGAGAAACAAAATGACCGAAGTTATCACTATCAACGGCGTTGAATACGCCCCCGTAAAACCCGCCAGCGGCACTCGTGCGGTTGTCGTTGTTGATCGCGGCTGGATTTTTGCAGGCGATGTCACGCGAGAAAACGGACGAATTCGTATCAGCCGCGCAGTCCACGTTTTCAAATGGGAGTCCATCGGTTTTGCAAAGATGGTCGAAACAGAAAAAGCTGACCTTCGTCCTATTGCGGACGTTGATATGCCTGAGGGTGCAGAAATTTTCTGTGTCCCGGTTCACGACAAATGGGGTCTCTGATGTTTAAACCTATCGGCGACGGAAACGGTCACGGAAGCGGGTATGGCGACGATTATGGCTATGGCTATAGCTACGGCGACGGCTGTGGCTACGGCGGAATCTACGGTAATCGCTATGGCGACGGTTACGGTGGTGGTGACGGCCACGCCAGTAATAACGGCCACGGCCAAGGGTACGGGTACGGGTACGGCAACGAGTACGGCCACGGCCACGGCTATGGCACGGTTGGAAACGGGAGAGCTAGGCGATGAGCAATCTTGAGAAGGCCGCTTGGCAGGCGCTGGATGCGCTTGAAAACTTAGGCAAGCACACATCTGAGCGTGAGTGTGACGAAGCCATCGACGCACTCCGCGCCGCGCTGGAGCAGGCCGAGCCGGTGGTTGATGCGGTGCTGGCAGAGCGCAAGGCGTGCATGGACTTGTGCGTCCCATACATAAACTCATTGAATGAGCGAGTCTCACTGGCCGCACTAAACATTTTCGACGCAATCCGAGCAAGGAGGCAGCAGGCCGAGCCGGAAGAAACTTACAAAGCCGTGCCCATGAAGACCGTTCGCACGGGGGTTGTCACATGGGATAAGCAGGCCGAGCCGCTGGTTGATCCGGTAATGGATGCGGACGCATGGTTGCGGCAGCGGTACGGTGGATACAAGGCGCACCCCGAATGGCGGGCGCTGGCCGAGGCTTTCAACGCTGGCATGAGTTGCAGGCAGCAGGCCGAGCCGGTAGTTGTACAAAAATTAGAGAAATTATCGTCAGAAGATAATTCAGGTAATCCGTCTTACTGATGGCCCAGATCAAAGTCAACGCGATGTCGTTTGCGCATCTGGTCAGAGAGCTTCTGGCAGGGGAATACACCTGTGAAGAGCTTGCCGAAAAAACCGGGTTGCATTACGTCACGGTGCTCCATTACACACGAGAGATGTACAGGACAGGGGCAGTTCACATCTGCGCGTGGAGAATGAACAATCATCGGATGTATGTGAAGAAAGTCTATAAGATCGGTGATTACCAAGACTCACCAAAGCCACGAAAAGCATTGACCCATGCGGAACGAAGCTTGAGATATCGAGAGAAAAAACGAAATGATCTGCGAAAAGTGTGATTTTTTGTTTTGCCGATGTTTTATCGACGCACACAAACGCCAGCCTGTAGGCACGGAATATAAGCTGCTGGTCGATGACAATGCCCCGCACTCTGACGGAGAGGCCCAAAGAAGAGAGACTAGACGGCTCTACAACCAGAAGTTCCGCGAGGAAAAGAAACTTGCCAAAAAGGAGAAGAGATGAAAATCGGTGACTTTGTACTGTTGATTTTTGTGACTGTGCTTTTTGTTTTTTGGTTTTGCATGGATGCGCTGAAATGACCGATATCAATGACGCGGTCGACTACATTTACCGACAAGGCGCAAAGTTTGCCGAGGCGAAAGCTCATCGGGTTTACCTTGAGGAGTTTCGAAAGAGCCAGAAGGCAATGCTTATGAAAGCCGCGATGGTCGGAGGTTCGAAGTCGGTTGCGGCTGCAGAGATCGAAGCGTACTCAGACTCGGCCTATCTTGAGATCCTGAACGGCTTACAAGCCGCTGTAGAGGCCGAGGAGACCCTGAGATGGGGGTTAGTGGCAGCGCAGGCCCGGATCGACATCTGGAGATCTACAGAGGCTTCTAATCGGATGACTGACAGGGCTACACAATGAACAACAAATTGACGGCTGCAGAACGAGACTGGATTGGTCAAGTCAAGGAGCTTGCGTGCTCTGTCTGTGACGCACCCGGTCCTTCCGATGCTCATCACATCAAGCAGAGCGCGAGTTATGCCGTTGTGGCCCTGTGCAAAAGTTGCCACCAAGGCTCGCGGATGGGCTGGCACGGCGAGAAGGCGGCGTGGCGCATCGCAAAAATGGACGAACTCGACGCGCTGAACGTCACTCTCAAAAATCTAGCCAAAGCCAGTCGCTGAAATGCAGAAAGTGGAACGGTTGGGCTTGCACACACTCTGACACTCAGTTATAGTTTGATCACTGCAGCGTTGCAGGTTAACCAAGGAAACGAAATGAACGAAGTCCAAGCACAGATCCAAGCACTCGCCGCCGTCGAGTCTTTCACCAGCGACATCGATGCGCTGTTCGTATTGGATCAGCAGGCCAAGCTGCTGGCCGACAAGGTCAAGGAGATGAAAGAGGCCATCGCCAACAAGTACGGCGAGGGCAAGCACGCTGGCGAACTGCACTCGGTTACGGTTGCCCTTGTGTCGGTAAAGGGTTCGGTTGACTGGGAAGCCTTGTGCGCGAAGCACGGCATCACCGCCGACGAGCAGGAGTCCTTCCGCAAAGCAGGCCGGGCTGACATCCGCGTCAGCCCCAAGAAGTAAAACCCACGGGGCTCCGGCCCCTCTTTTTGGAGATCAAAATGCAAATTCATGCTTACTACCTGCAGACCAGCAAGATTTGGTTTGCGTACATTGTTGACTCGATTGGCCAGCTTGGTGACTCAGTTGATGGCGTGACGAAAGAAGATGCGATTTTTCGGCTGGGTTGCGAGATGGGCCGGCACCCGGAAAAGTTTTCGCGGGACATCGGCGAATTCATGCCCGCCTACCTGACTGAAATCCAAGCCTAAATCAACCACCGGGGGCTACGGCCCCTTTATGGAGAGCACCATGCACGATTCAATCAACAGCCGCCTCGACGAAGAGTCGGTTCATATTGTTCCGACGGCGGATCGGTATGAGGATCCCGAGGCGGACATTGGTATCGACGGATACTTCGTCGATGCTGCCATTAGTCACCGCGACGAGTTTGGTGTTTCGTTATCGGTTCATCACCGTGCTGGGTTCACTCGCACAAACCTGAGCCGCTCGCAAGCGGTGCAGCTTCGGGATGCTCTGAACAAGCTTCTTGCCGTTTAATCGGAAAGTGGAACGATAGGGGCTTGATCAAACTCTAAGTCCCTGTCAGAATGTCGTCACTGCACTTTCGCAGGTTAAGGAGAAAAGCATGAGCGGATGGGTTCTATACGAGTGGGACTGCGAGACAGTTGCCGATGGTGATTCGCCCGACTACGCGGACGGCGATGTGCTCGATCACTGCCACGGCGCAACGTACAAAGAGGTTAGGGAGTGGTCGGCCCGAACGACGCTGGATCCCGGCACGAGGCATATGTTTGTGCTCGTGCGTGACGACGCGGTTGGCCGATCGTGGGCATACGTCGAGGACGAATCTCTTGACACTCACTGTCATGACGCCGACGGATCGGTGGCCGCAAGAACGCCTGTCAGATTTCTTAACGAGGTTGCGAAATGGAGAACTGAAAATCGCTTGACGAAGATCTAACAGCAGGTTACTATCTGGTCACTGCACTTTTGCAGGTTAAGGAAAAAACCATGTACCACAGAATTCTCGACACATACATTGCTGGCATCCCCTGCCAAGTTGGCGTTACCAGCCTGACCATCGATCGTCGTCATGGATACGATGAAGTTGATTTTGATGTGCTCGATCGTCGTGGCCGTCCTGCCTCGTGGCTCGACAAAAAGCTTGGCGACGAAGATCTGGAGCGGATCGTCGGCGAGATCATCGAGGTGATGAGGTGAGTTGGCCGTACAAAAAAGACCCGGCGTGGCCTTTCGGTAGGCTGCGCCGCCCTGTCCCTACAGAACCCCAGCCGACAGAGCCGGCACCATTTTGAGAGACAACATGAAACCAATCATCGGGTCGGCATACGACCCCAGAAAACGCCACAGGATCGATTCGGACGCCGAGTTGGTACAAAGGGCGCTCAACCCCGGCTACGACACGCGAGGAGGGCTCCAGACGCCCCAGTGGTCGATTGACGGGGTGATCTATACGGTAGTGGCTATGACTGCTGTCACGCTCGTGATCGTCTGGTTTGGTTCAATGATCAACTGAGGACACCATGAAAGTACAAGTTTATTCCGTCGAAAAGTTGGAAGTCAGCACAACTGACTTCAAGGATCAGCCCGCTTGCACCGCTTTTCGCACAATTGAAATTCACGCGACGGACAAAGACGGCGTGATCACAACGATTACTTTTTTCGTGAAGCCCGGTTTTGTGCCTGACTTATCTATCAAGCCGGAGGCAGAATGAGCGACCAGTGGCTTGATGGCATCGGCGGTCTGATTTTCGTGCTGACCGTCACCTTTTTTGTTTTTTCCCCCGACCTTTACGAGATGTGGATGACATGGACAAGATAATCAACTTCATTTGTACGATGGGTGCCGAGAGGATGCGGATCGGCTTTGAGCGGACCTCTCCGACGGTTCTTTTGGCTTACGCGGAGGTTGACGGTGCTCGCTTCTATGAGCCTGCGGGAGAGACTCCTGAGGAACACGCCAAGGCTCTTGAGAAAGTCACCGCGAGGATCTCAGCGAAAGGCGAGCCCGCGAACAAGATCGAAGTCAAGGTCGAAGGCGGGAAGTTCTGATGGCCCGGCGTGAGGAGCCTCTGCACATGATGCCTCAGGAGGTCAAAGACTGGATTGACAGAGCCGGATCGATCATGAAAAGCCAGAAAACGAAGATCGAAGACCTGCAGGCTCAGGTCAAGGAATTGAAGACGTACAAAAAGTGGGCTGAGAAGAAGATATTGCAGGCCGACGTTGACGATTGATCAGAAAATAGAACGGTTGTGCTTGCGGATACTCTGACTGTCGGTTGGTATTTTAAAAGACTTTTCCGAAAATTGAGAATGAAATGATGAGCAAATATTTCGGAGTAATTGGCAACCGCGACTATATCAAGTTGCGCGGCGACAAAAGACCATTTTGGGAGTTTTTGGACGAACAACCGAGCGGTTGGCTTTCGAGCTTGGTCTACAAGCGGCGTGACGTTCCCGCTGGGAAGCCAATGATCTGGGATTGCGGTGCTTGGAGCTACAGGTTAAAGGACGAACCGGACTATACTCCGCAGCAATGCGCTGACTTGTACCGTGAATATGCGCCCGCTGGATCGATGTGCATTGCGCCTGATCATATGCTGATCCCCGGTTGCGATGCCGTAAAGCGGCGCGGCATTAATTTTCGGAATGCCGCCGAGTTCCTGCTCGTCTGCGACTTAATGCACAAGCCAATGGCGACAGTGCATGGCGAGACATTAAGTGAGCGTGTCGATGCCGCGCTGGCG
>Ga0114962_10003218_pt1 | contig 13299 bp, 14 predicted proteins | sample C_130820_MF_Meta_FD_87017 | JGI IMG/M metagenome (GOLD analysis project Ga0114962, IMG submission 87017) | Freshwater microbial communities from Lake Croche, Canada to study carbon cycling - C_130820_MF_MetaG | ecosystem: Environmental > Aquatic > Freshwater > Lake | place: Lake Croche, Canada... | reverse complement strand
GCAAAATCAACTAATTAGCAAAGTGAATGGAGTTTCAGATGCGCAAATAAAAAAAGCAAATTCCTTAAATGAAAAATTATATTCATTGGTAATGAATTCCAATGATGCAAATGCGATACGTAAAGATGCGGCTAAATTAATATCCGAATATTCAGCTTCACGCGTTACGGACGAAGATTTGGATGTGTTATTAGCACAAATTAATTCCCCTTGGTTTCGTTATTTTTTAAAGTTGGATCCACGTGTTTATTTAGAAAAAACTACCTGTCATGTTCTAGCAATGAATGGGACTCTTGATTTACAGGTTCCTGCTGAAATTAATTTGTCTAAAATTAAAACATCGTTAAAAACTGCTAAGAACTTTCGATTTAAAATTGTAAAATTAAAAGGACTAAATCATCTTTTCCAAAAAGCAAAAACCGGAAATCCATCGGAATATGCAACCATTGAAGAAACCTTTAACCCGAAAGCATTACAAATTATTGGGAAATGGATTTTGGATGTTTATAAGTAAGGATTTATCTACTTGTATAGAAAACATTTCCAATGGAGCGTAGTATTCCTCTTTTAGTATAAAAACTATTCTAATCTATTTTCTACGTTTTTCAATGTGATATTAATTTTCGTACCATCAAAAAATAAATAATCAAAATTCAAATATCCATATTCTTTTGTAAAGTATGATGTGACAAAAGATTTCCCATATCTTGGTGCATTCGATGTCGCTTTAATTTCCCAATAAGTCTTTATTATTTCCCCATTCAACATTAAATCTTTTTTAGGTTTGATAATATAATCATATTCAATTATTCCGTCACCTGGAATCCATAAATTTCCTTTATAGTCAAATGTATTTGAGTCTGAAAGCATTGATTTATAAACTAGCGGATAGGGTGCAAATTGGGTGTAATAATATTGATTGCATCTCGGTGGATGTAACCAAAAATGATAGTAATCATCGATTCCGCCTGTTATTTCTGATACTTCAGATTTTTCATTTGTAAATAATCGCTCTAGAGCATTTGTATGTAATAAAACACGATGGTGTTTTTTGTAATAGTTTTGTCTTTTTTCATTCATACATTCATAATCATCAAAAAATCTAAAATTTCTTAATCCTGCTGTATCTGGATGATAGATTATTTTATAGGCTTGTTGAATTCGTTGAAATAACCAAGGTCTTCCTAAGGGAATTATTTCAAATTTTTCGTTAGTTATTGTATCCCCATGTTTGTCAATTAGTATTGCATCATAATAAAATATTCTACCGTTGTCTAAAAAATGACATTTATTTTTAGCGACATAAACACTTCTGTTTTCTTCAAGATAATTGATAAGATCTTTCCATCTTAAATCTTTATGTAATTTTTTTAAATCTTTATCATTGATTAGATGATGAATGTTCATGTATTTACTGCGGAATAGCAAAGCAAATGCAGAATCTTTATTTCCTGCTAATGCCCAAGAGCAAGCTGCATTGTAAAAATCGCTAGAATTAATTTTAGATTGAATTTTAAATGCTTTTGAATAAGTTTCCGCCGATTTTTGAAAGTGCTTTTCGGTGTATAATTTGTAGGCTGATTTTATCAAAGTATCATAATTGTTGGAGGTTTCTTGCCCAATTGATACTTGAAAATAGAACAAGCTAATAAGTATTATATATTTTTTCATACTTCAATTATTGCAAAGTTATCCGTTACTAAATTATAATATCTTCCATTACTAATGAATAACTTTATGCGTTAATAATGAATAATTATTTTCTATGAACAAAAAAAACGTTTCAGTTTCCCAAAACGTTTTTTAAAATTATGAATTATGGGGTGTAAATTATAATTCATAACCCATAATCTATAATTAAATCGTCATGATGTCTTTCTCTTTCGCAACAATCAATTCATCTACTTTCGTGATGAAGTTATTCGTAATATTTTGAATTTTTGTTTCAGCTTCTTTAACAGCATCTTCCGATAAACCATCTGTTTTTAATAGCTTAATCATATCTAAAGCATCCTTACGGTTGTTACGAATACCAACCTTCGCATGTTCACCTTCTGCTTTTGCTTTTTTAACCATCTCACGACGTCTTTCTTCAGTTAAAGGTGGAATAGTTATAATTAACTGTTCCCCGTTGTTAGAAGGCGCAAATCCTAGGTTAGAATTGATGATACCTTTTGCGATTTCTGGTAACAATGGACGTTCCCAAGGTTGAACCACTAACGTACGTGCATCTGGTGCAGAAATGTTTGCAACTTGCGTAATAGGGGTAGGGTTACCGTAATATTCTACCATTACACTCTGCAACATCGATGGAGTTGCTTTACCAGCTCTAATTTTTTGTGTTTCGTAATCTAAATGCGTTAGTGTTTTTGCATTTGAATTATTCAAATCAGTATAGACACTTTGAACTTCTTCAACCATGGTTACTAATTTTTAAAAGTTTATTATTTAACTAATTCTGTTGTTTCATTCTGAACAATTGTTCCTAATTCTTCTCCATCCATGATACGTTTCAAGGTACCTGGAGTATCCATATCAAAAACAACGATTGGAAGATCATTCTCTTTACACAAGGTAAATGCGGTAAGGTCCATGATTTTCAGTCCTTTTTCATAGACATCGTCAAACGAAATACGATTGTATTTCACAGCACTTGAATCTTTTAATGGGTCTGCTGTATAAATCCCATCTACACGTGTTCCTTTTAAGATCACATCCGCAGTGATTTCAATCGCACGTAAAGATGCTGCGGAATCTGTTGTAAAATAAGGGTTTCCTGTACCAGCTCCAAAAATTACAACACGACCTTTTTCTAAATGACTTACAGCACGACGTCTAACAAATGGTTCAGCGATTTCACGCATTTCTATAGCAGACATTAAACGCGTTTTTGCGCCAACAGCCTCCAATGCAGATTGTAATGCCATACTGTTTATCATCGTTGCTAACATTCCCATGTAGTCGCCATGCGTGCGATCCATTCCACCTTCTTCTGCTTGAACACCACGGAAGATATTCCCTCCCCCAATTACGATAGCTACTTGAATTCCAGAATCACAGACTTCTTTTATTTGTTTTGCATAAGAAGCAATACGATTGTTATCAATTCCAAATTGCTTATCTCCCATTAGAGATTCACCACTAAGCTTAAGTAATATGCGATTGTACTTCATAAGAACGGAATTTTTTATCGTTTGCAAAGATAGGGATTTATTTGTTACTTTTTTTGATTGCTTGAAAATTCAAATTGATTGGAAGAGTTGATGCATGATTTACTACTAAGAAGTTTAGTTGGAATAGTAGGTTAGATTAGAAATATTGAGCAATTTTGATTGTTTTATCTCATGTTGTTATATTTTCTTAATAAAGGCAAAGCTGTTTTTCAACAGTTTTCAATTCTCAACTTCTAAATTTCTTAATGGTAAAAATTTCACATTAAGTATACACACCACTTTTAAGAAAATATTAGCCACAAAAAAAGGCTGAAAGTAATTTCAGCCTTTTCAAGTATAATTGATATTTCTTATTTCGTAGAAAATCTCAAGAATTCAGAAACTGTTAATCCTTTCTCAGCAGATGCTAAGAATTGTTCAACATTTACTTTGTTATCACGAACGAAAGGTTGGCTTAACAATGTGTTTTCTTGGAAGAATTTATTTAAACGACCTTCAGAAATTTTCGCAGCCATTTCAGCTGGTTTACCTTCTTGAATCGCTAATTCTTTTCCAATCTCTAATTCACGAGCAATTGTATCCGCATCAACACCTTCTTTGTTTAAAGCGATTGGGTTCATTGCTGCAATTTGCATTGCAACTTGCTTACCAGCATCTTCAGCAGTTGCTGAATCTACAGTTAAACCTACCAATGTAGCTAACTGATTTCCAGGGTGGTTGTAAGCAACTACTTTAGGAGCAGAAATACGTGCGAATTTAGATAAATCTAATTTCTCACCAATAACGCCAACTTGTTCCGTGATTTTTTCATCCACTGTCAATTTGTCGTCATATTTCAATGCTTTTAATTCGTCAACTGTTGTTACTTCATTAGCTAAAGCTACATCCACAATCGATTGAACGAATGTACGGAAAGAATCATTGATTGCTACGAAATCAGTTTCACAATTTAAAATCAAGATAACACCTTCATTTCCAGAAGTAGCTACTTGAGCAATTGATAAACCTTCTTTTGCTTCGTTATCACCACGTTTAGCAGCGATTTTTTGTCCTTTTTTACGAAGGATGTCGATAGCTGTTTCAAAATCACCGTTAGCCTCAACTAAAGCGTTTTTGCAGTCCATCATACCTGCGCCAGTTTGCTGACGAAGTTTGTTTACATCTGATGCTGTAATTGCCATTTCAGTAGTTTTTAAATTATTTTTCTGTTTTATCTTCTGTTGCTACTTCCGTAGCAGCTTCTTCACCTTTATCTGCTTTGTCTTTTGAATTTTTACGATCTTCTAAACCTAAACGTATAGAATCACATATTGCATCTAAGATAATAGCGATAGATTTTGTAGCGTCATCATTCGCAGGTATAGGGAAATCAACTAATTTTGGGTTAGTGTTTGTATCCACCATAGCAAAAATTGGAATATTCAATCTTTTAGCTTCGTGTAACGCGATGTTTTCTTTTAAGATATCTACTAAGAAAATAGCTGCTGGTTGACGAGTCATATCAGCAATAGAACCAAAGTTTTTTTCTAATTTCTCACGTTGACGAGTTTTGAAAAGACGCTCTCTTTTAGAAAGCGTATCCCAAGTTCCGTCTGTCTTCATTTTATCAATAGAAGTCATTTTACGGATTGACTTACGTGTAGTTTGGAAGTTTGTTAACATACCACCAGACCAACGCTCAGTAACGAAAGGCATATTAACCGTTTTCACTCTATCTGAAACGATTTCTTTCGCTTGTTTTTTTGTAGCTACAAAAAGTACTTTTTTACCCGATTTTGCGATTTGAGTCATCGCAGCACACGCTTGATCAAGATGAGCAATTGTCTTATTTAGATCGATAATGTGGATACCTTTCTTCTCATCAAAGATGTACGGTGCCATTGCTGGGTTCCATTTTCTTTTTTGGTGTCCGAAGTGAACACCTGCGTCTAATAATTCTTGAAAAGTTGCTTTTGACATTTTTTTAATTTTTAAATGGTTTACGTTCCTTTAGTAATCAGTAGATGAGGGAGCTCTAGGCATTTACTCACAAACTTGGATACTAAACACCGCCAAAATAATATAATATTAACGTTTAGAGAATTGGAATTTCTTACGTGCTTTTGGTTGTCCTGGTTTCTTACGCTCAACCATTCTTGGATCACGTGTCATTAAACCCTCCGCTTTAAGCGCTGGTTTTAAATCTTCAGAAACTTTAACCAAAGCTCTTGAAATACCTAAACGAATAGCTTCTGCTTGTCCGTTGATTCCACCACCTTGAACATTTACAGTAACGTCATACTGATCGTTAGTTTCTGTTAATGCAAACGGTTGTAGAACTTTAAATTGTAACATTGCAACTGGAAAAAACTCTTTAAAGTCTTTTTTGTTTACTGTTACTTTACCCGTACCTTTTTTAAGGTAAACACGAGCAACTGAAGTTTTTCTTCTTCCTAGTGTATTGATAATTTCCATACTTCCTATTTGAATGTGTCTAAATTAATAACCTCTGGTTTTTGAGACTCTTGTTTGTGCTCAGTACCAGCGTACACCTTCACATTCGTGAACAATTGGCGACCTAATTTATTTTTCGGCAACATACCTTTAATCGCTTTCTCGATTAATCTCTCTGGATGTTTAGAAAGAATCTCTTGTGCTGTTAAAGAACGTTGTCCACCAGGGTAACCCGTGTAACGGATGTACTCCTTGTCAACTAATTTAGTACCAGAAAATGATACTTTTTCCGCATTGATAACGATAACGTTATCTCCGCAGTCTGCGTGAGGTGTGAAGTTTGGCTTGTGTTTTCCACGTACTAACTTCGAAACCTTACTTGCTAAACGACCTACTGTTTGGCCTTCAGCGTCTACTAACAACCACTTTTTATCAGCAGTTTGCTTGTTAGCAGAAACGGTTTTGTAACTTAATGTATCCACAATTATTTATTAATTAAATAAGACAATTTCCCTAAAATGGGAAGACAAAGATATAACTTACAACTTTTATTAACAACTGATTTATGAAATAATTACAACAATTTTCAAAATCATGGTTAGTTTATAGTTTTTTAAGTATTGATTTACGATTTTTTAAATGCATTAATCGCTTTTATTGTAAAATCAGATAAAACTAATTTACCACTAATACCTGCTCGTTCAATTAATAATTCATCCCAATTTTCGGTTCCTTGCCAAAAAATCCCTTTTAATAATGCCATTGCTTCTGGATTGGAACCAGCTAGTCTTTTCGCTAATTCAGCAATCTCTTCATCCATTTCTGCAGCACTATCATAAACATAGGTATATAATCCACGTTTATATGCCCAATCTGCTGATCTCCATTCAGTCGCATTGATGGCTAACTGACTCATTGCAGATAAACCAATTTTACGCTCAACCGCTGGCCCAACAACAAATGGACCTATTCCAACTGCTAATTCGGAAAGTTTAATATCTGCAAATTTAGTTGCAAAGCAATAATCTACAGCAGATGCTAAACCAACACCTCCGCCAACTGCTTTTCCTTGTACTCTTCCAATAATGAATTTTGGACATTTACGCGCTGCGTTAATAACATTCGCAAAACCAGAAAAGAATTTTTTTCCAGTTTCTAAATCTTTGATGGAGATTAATTCATCAAAACTTGCTCCTGCACAAAAAGACTTATCTCCTTCGGATTGTAATACAATTACTTTAACCGTTTCGTTTTGTCCTAGTTCTGTAATAGTATCCGCTAATTTTTGTAATATTTTTCCTGGTAAAGAATTACTTAATGGGTGACCAAAAGTAATGGTTCCGATTCCTAAGGAATCTATTTCAAAGGTTACGTGACCTTGATTGACTGCTTCTGACATAATTTAAATTTTAAACAAAGATAGATTAATTTGAAAATTTCAGGTTTTGAAAATTTGAAAATTATTTTGGAGATATTGTATTTTGATTTTATATTTACATTATATATTTATTTAGTATGACAACTTTTACAAGTTCACTCCCCGAAGATTTAATTTTATTACTTTCTCAAAAGGCAAAGGAGTTATCCATTCCTAAAAATAAATTAATTGAGAAAGCTTTGAGGATATACCTCGATCAATTAAATAAAGCTGCTTACATTAAGTCTTATAGAAGTATGGACGAAGATGCATCTATATGGGAAGTGGCAGAAGAAGGGATGGATGACTATTTACGCCAATTGGAAGAATGAAACAAGGGGAAATTTGGTTAACTAATCTTAATCCGATTGAAGGAAGTGAGCAAGCTGGGTTTAGGCCTGTAGTAATTGTTAGTGGTAATGTATTAAATGATAATGCAAAAGTTGTATGGTGTTGTCCATTGACATCACAGATAAAAAATTATCATGGGAATTTACACCTTAAACCATCGATTTCAAATGGACTTAAAAATGACTCAGAAGTTCTCACTTTACATTTAAGGTTCTTATCAAAAACAAGATTAAAACATAAAATGGGTAAAATTACTTCAGATGAATTAAAAGTAATTCATAACTGTTTTACAGATATACTAAAATATTGACCAGTCTAAAATTCAGCACTAATGAGAAAAACTATTTTATCTTTTTTTGTACTAATTTCTTTTTTATCCTTCTCCCAAGACTCAACGTCTGTTTTATTTATAGGAAATAGTTTTACATTCTATAATAACATGCCGTATATCTTTAAAGATATTGCGGAATCGAAAGGAAAGAAAGTGCATGTGGATACAGTAGTAACAGGGGGGAAAGATTTGAAATTCCATTCGGAACGTTCAAGAACCTATCAGATGATTCAAACGCGTAAGTGGGATTATGTGATTTTACAAGGGCACAGTAATGAGTTTGCGCAACCTGATTTTAAGGTAGATAGCCTAACTTTTCCTTTTGCGAAAAAAATGGTGGATAGTGTGCGTAAATACAATCCTTGTGCACGTATTTTATTTTACATGACTTGGGGATACAAAAATGGAAATAAGAAATGGAAGGCAATTGCTAGTTATGATTCAATGCAGTTACGAATTGAACGTCAGTATTTAATTTTTGCAGATAAACTGAGTACGGGTGTTTCGCCTGTAGGAATGGTTTGGAAAGAGGTGCGAGAAAGTAATCCTGAAATCAATTTATACCAAGAAGATCGTTTCCACCCAATTCTTGCTGGTTCGTATCTTGCTGCTTGTACACATTTTACAACGATTTTTGGTGAATCTCCCTATAAAAACACTGCATTAATAGAGTTGAATTCGTTTGAACGGGAAGTGATTGAAATTGCAGCAACTAAAATTGTGTTAAATAATCTAGCACGTTGGAGATATTTACCTACAACACGTATGTTGGAAACAGGGTTTGATTTGATTCAAAATAAAGATTCAATACAAGTTGTAAGTAATGCAAAAAATTATCTTTCACATGTTTGGGATTTTGGAGATGGTACAATTTCAAGGGAAATAAATTCTTCGCATAAATATCTTGCGAAAGGAGAATATGTTATCTCGCAAAAAATTTCCAATGCTTGTAAGGAAAATCAGTTAGCTCGAAAAATAAAAATCGAGTAATCCGTTTTCAGTAATCTTATAATCTGTAATTTCGCAAAAGATTTTTGGTACTACCTAGTAGAATAAAAGGGAATTCGGTGTAAATCCGGAACTGTATCTGCAGCTGTAAGCTCTGTAAAATCAATTTAATAGGTCACTGTTTCGATCATATTTAAAGAAACGGGAAGGCAAATTGAGTTGGAGCAAGTCAGAATACCTGCCATTAATTGTTGAATGAAGACTTCAGAATAAAGTCGGATTTATTTGTCGCCCATAGTACTTGGGTGTGCGACTATTTCTATTTATGGGAAACCCCCACTGATTTCTTCTTTTTAGTTATTTATTTTTTGTAAAGAACAAAAAGATGAAAAAACAATTAATCATTGTCGGACTTGTATTGGCCAAAGGTCTTTGTAGCTGTAAAAAAGATGAAATCAAAATTCCTGCTACTCCATTAAAAACAACCTATACTATCGATTTTGAAGATCTTACAATTCCTTCTAAAGGTTATTTAGATAGTATACAAGGGGGATTGGATATTCTAGGTTTTAACTTTGAAAACATTTACCTTTTCGATGATTACTATAAATACTGGTATTTTAGTAAAGGCTTTGCGCTATCTGATGTCGTAAATGTGGATTCTGCAGGATTCAATAATTTGTATGCAAGCTATGCAGGATCTGGCGCTTTAAATAGTAAAAATTATTTGCTCACTACTAATAATGCTGGAGTAAAATTACCAAGCACATCACAACTTGTTTCAATTACAATAACTAATTCAACGTATGCTGCCTTATCTATGAAAAATGGTGATGGTTTTGCAAAAAAATTTACAGGGAAAGATAAAGATTTCTTTAAAGTTTGGATTAAAGGCTATAATACAGGAAAAGTAAAAGATTCAATGGAAGTTTATCTAGCAAATTTTCAATATGCCGATTCGTCTCAAAACTTCATTCAAAAAGAATGGAAAACAGTCGATATCTCCAAATTTAAAGGAGTTGATTCTTTAAATTTTCAGTTAGAAAGTTCAGATAATGGGCAATGGGGAATAAACACTCCTGGTTATTTTGTTATAGACGATATCAAATTCATTAAATAGTCTTTCTTTCGTGTTAAAAAGCACTATATTATTGTTGTTTTTCTTTGTATTACGTTCTGTTTTTTCGCAAGAAAAGTTGCTCCCAGAAGCACGTATAGAATTTCAAAATGATTCTATGTTCCTATTGGGAGATAATCAGCGTATACTTTCAAAAGGTATCTTGTTATCTTCACCTGAAGATGTTGGAGCGCTAGCACAAAAAATTGCAGGTGTTACTTTGAAAAACTATGGTGGTATCGGTGGAATGAAGACCATCTCTTATCGTGGAATTTCAGGAACAAACACAGCTGTATTATTAGATGGTTTTCTCCTTCAAAACAATATGGTTGGTCAATTAGATTTAAGTAATCTCCAAGTTGATAATTTACAAAATCTTCAATTTACTTCGAGCGGCGTTGTCTTGGATGAATTAGCACCTATTTCTGCACTTATGCAAGGTAATATTCTGTCAATGAGTACGTTTGAGAATAAACAATCCAATGATACTTTAGAATTTCGTTGGTTATCCAAACTTGGTTCTTTTGGATTAGTAGATAATTACGTGAGTTTTAAACGAGGAGTAGCAACTTCTTTGTTTAGTATTTATGGAAAAATTAGACGTTTTAGTGGGGATTACCAGTATGAATTAATAAACGGTTCAAATACAAGTAAACAGATACGCAAAAACAATGATTTGCAAGAAGGTTTTGCTGGTTTGAATTACACTAAATATTTGAAAGAACATCTTAAAATTCATACTTCCATACACTTTAACCAATCCAAACGTGGCTTACCAGGCGCAGTTATTTTATATAACGAAACCGCAAATCAATTGTTGAAGCAACAAAATACCTATTGGAATACGGAACTTGAATGGAATAAATCGAAAAGTAAAATTAGATTTTACAATAGTTTGAATTATGGTTATTTGAATTATATTGATTCTTCCTATCTAAACAATGTAGGCGGATTGAATAATTGGTACTTTAATGCAGTCAATCAAACTGGAGTTTCATGTTTGCGCAAAATAAAAGATAGTATTTTAGTATTGTATGGTGGAATTGAATATTCCTATAGCATACTTAACGCTACAAATCAATTTTTGTTTTCTCCTAAACGTAATCATCTGCAATCGCTTATAGGACTTAAATATAGGGGAGAAAGAGTAAATGCTACGTTTCAATTTGGGAACCATGTAGTGCAAAATATACAACAAAATTCAAATCGTATATCAACCGTTTTTACTAGTTTTTTACAATTAGAGAAAAACGAATACGCTTCGATAATAGGGGTGCCCAGAGTTTGGTTTAAACAAACTTTTCGAATGCCTTCTTTTAGTGAATTGTATTACAATGCATTTGGGAACAATTCATTAAAACCGGAATTAACAATGCAATTTAATCTAGGTACTTCTTATCGGTTTTTTAAAAATTCATTGCATCTAAGTATAGATGGTTATTACAATTATGTTGAGAATAAAATTTTAGCAATCCCAACTAAAAATTTATTTGTTTGGTCGATTCAAAATATTGGAAAAGTATCTGTGTATGGTGTAGATCTATTAATGAAGAAAATTTGGAAATTACATACCAATTTGGAAGTAAGTGCTTCGATTAATTATTCCTTTCAGAAAATATTGGATATTTCAGACGTAAAATCAAGTACGTATAAAAATCAATTAGCATATTTTCCTGTGCATACGCTTCAATCTGAAATTTCTATGTGGATGTTTAATAAAATCGGATTATATATTACTAATTCAAATTTAACCAACCGATATGTGTTAAATGAAAATATACCTACAAATGCATTAAAAGGATTTTCTATCTATGATGCAACATTATCTTACAAAACCAATAGAGAAACTAAAAACTCGATTAAATTTAGTTTTATGGTTAAAAATTGTCTTAATACTCCCTATCAATACATTAGTTATTTTGTTATGCCAGGAAGAAATTATTTAATTACAATGAGTTATGCGTTTAATTAATTTGATTTTGATTTTACTTCTGCTTGTCGGTTGTACGAAAAAGCCTATAAAACCAAATGGGAATAATTTGTCGGAATTTTCGAATGGTTTTTTGGTGTTAAATGAAGGCTTGTTTAATTTGAATAATGCAAGTTTGAGCTGGATTGATCTTACCTCAAATCAAGTTTCGGAGGATATATTTCTTACAAAAACAGGCCGTAAATTAGGAGATACAGGAAATGATTTACAACGTTATGGAAATAAATTGTATGTGATAGTAAATGTATCTAGTACATTAGAAGTATTGGATGCTAAAACGGGGAAGTCTATCAAGCAGATTTCGATGCAATTAAATGGTAAAGCCAAACAACCTAGAAATATAGTTTTCCAAGATGGAAAAGCCTATATCTCTTGTTTTGATGGGTATGTAGATGTGTTAGATACCAGTATATTACAGATTCAAAAAAGAATTAAAGTGGGAGATAATCCCGAAAATATGCTCGTTATCAAAGATCGATTGTATGTTTCTAATTCTGGTGGGTTAAATACGAATTTGGACTCTACTTTATCTGTAATTGATTGTAATTCAAATCTAGAAATTTCTAAAATCGTCGTAGGTAAAAATCCGGGTAAGATTGTTGCGCAAAATGATACTACCATTTATGTACATATTCGTGGAAATTACACTACACACCCTTCTTTTCTCAAAAAAATATATCTAGGTTCTTTTGTATCGCAGAGTACGCTTGCAAATAATATTACAGGTATAGAAAAAATGGATGAGTATCTACTACTGTTTTCTACAAATGCTATCGCATTGTTCGATATGCAAACTAATTCCATCCTAAATGCTTCTTTTATTTCGCCAACAGATATTAAAACAATCTATCGAATTCAATATGTTGAAGCATTGAAGCAAATTTTTGTCTATGATGCTAATTATTATACTAATTCTGGGTTTTTACATCGCTTTACTAATACAGGCCAATTCATTCAAAAATACCATGTTGGTTTGAATCCTAATTCTCTAATTTACTATGAATAAAGTTTTCCTAGTTCTATTTGTCTGTTTGAGTTCGGTGGTAAGTGCACAATTTGCGCCTGGAGTAGGAGTGGATGGTTCACAGGCACTATATAAAGATTCAGTAGTTTTTAAGTATTGGGCTAGTGGTTGTTCAGCCAATATAGGTTGGTTAAACATAGAAAATAAGAATCTAGGAAAACCTTCGTTAGGGGATGAGGAATCTGTACTGGGTAAGGCGGGTACGAATGGCGTGTTAAGCCTAGGAGATGCAGGTGAAGCGATTCTTACATTCGATTATCCAATAAGTAATGGCGATGGACCAGATTTTGCTGTATTTGAGAATGGGTTCAATAATACCTTTTTAGAATTAGCATTTGTAGAAGTTAGTTCAGATGGAATACATTTCGTCCGTTTTCCAAGCGTTTCTCTATTAGATACACTTGTACAATTGGATAATAATGCTGCAATGGATCCAACAAAACTAAACAATCTAGCAGGGAAATATAAAGCTAATTATGGGACACCTTTTGATTTAGAGGAATTAAAAGATAGTG
>Ga0114962_10003215_pt1 | contig 13307 bp, 1 predicted proteins | sample C_130820_MF_Meta_FD_87017 | JGI IMG/M metagenome (GOLD analysis project Ga0114962, IMG submission 87017) | Freshwater microbial communities from Lake Croche, Canada to study carbon cycling - C_130820_MF_MetaG | ecosystem: Environmental > Aquatic > Freshwater > Lake | place: Lake Croche, Canada... | reverse complement strand
TCTAAATTCTAAATTCTACATTATTTTCTCTCTTCTCTGTTACCACGGACTTTAGTTCCTGTTAAAAGAGAAAAGAGAAATTGGGGAGAGAGAAGATAGAAGAGAGAAAAGAGTAAAATTCATCTTCTTCATTCTAAATTCTACATTCTAAATTCTACATTATTTTCTCTCTTCTCTGTTACCACGGACTTTAGTTCCTGTTAAAAGAGAAATTGGGGAGAGAGAAGATAGAAAATGGGAGTAAAATTCATCTTATTCATTCTAAATTCTACATTCTAAATTCTACATTATTTTCTCTCTTCTCTGTTTACCACGGACTTTAGTTCCTGTTAAAAGAGAAAAGAGAAATTGGGGAGAGAGAAGATAGAAGAGAGAAAAGAGTAAAATTCATCTTATTCATTCTTAATTCTACATTCTAAATTCTACATTATTTTCTCTCTTCTCTTTTCCCTATTACCTATTACCTCTTACCTCTTACGTCTTACATCATTTTCTCTCTTCCCAAAACAGCTATTTAGTTCACTTTTCGAAAACGGAATTCATTTGATCCGTCAAAAATATTTTGTTTTTATTTGAAATAGTACGTTTGTTTGATTATTTCCCTTAATGCGTAATTACGTTTATGTCTTTGTGGGAAATTGTGTTAAAAAAAATTATATCATCCACCATAAAAAGAACCTTCACATCAGCTTGATGCTTCGGTCTCTTTCTACTATTACGACTACCATGGGTAAATTATTACCGAACTACACTTCATTTACCAATCCGAAGATTGGAAAATGGTTCCATGCTTTAGCAGCGTCTTGCTTATTTTTGATCGCTTCTTTGCTTCCCTCTACAAACTCTTATTCTCAACTTGCGAATTTGAGGTTTACCAACGCAGCTGCAACTTATACTTCTATAACTGGAGGAACGAGTTTGGTTGCAGCAGGGACTGCTGTTGGAGCTGTTTCACCTGTAACGAACATCGGTTTTACCTTTAAGTTTCAAGGTATAGATTATACACAGTTCTCTGTAAATGCAGCTGGACTTCTAAAATTAGGTTCGGTTGTGGTAACCAATGAGAGTGTTAACAGTGCTATCACAACGACTAATACGCCAAAAATATATGCCCTTTGGGATGCATTTTATACGGGTACTGCAGCCTCTGGTGGAGGGGTAACGTACAAGTTAACTGGTGCAGCTCCAAACCGTGTTTTGACGGTACAATGGGTTGTCAATTCGACTAGTGCAACCACTGCATCAGGGGTAAATTTTCAGGTACTTTTATATGAAACTTCCAATAAAATTGAATTCCTTTATGGCGCATCACCTGCACTTCCTAGTGCATCTGTAGGTCTTGGTGGACTAGATGGAGCCAATGATTATTTATCTGTATTTACTAAAAATGCTATTATAACTGCAGGAGTAAATTTCAATACGAATACCGTTATTCCTGGTGCAGGATCTGGACATAAATTTACGTTTACCCCAACTACAGCTTTAACGGCGACTCCCGCATGTTTGGCTGATGCACCTAGCTTTTGGGTAAAAGCAGATGAGGGAATTAATTATACCCGTACTTTATTAAATGTTCCGGCAGCAAATAGAACGGCCACTTCTTACTATACACAAACACCAAATTTTCAAGCCGTCAACTCTACATTAACAGGTGCTAATGGATGGATTCCAGCTTTTACAACTGAAGGTGCAAATTCTACACCTACGGGCGATATGGGTTCTATTACTTTAGACTTAGGTTCGGTCCAAACGATAGATGGAGTGGCGACGCTAGGAGCTTCCAATGCTAACTATATTGTTTCTGATTATACCGTAAAAGTTTCCAATGATAACGTTACGTTTACAAACTTGGGTATGTTCCAAGGAAATGAAATTAATACAGAACTACATTATGCCGATTTTGATGCACCGGTAACTTGTCGTTATGTAAAAGTTTTTCCAGGAGCATTTACTACTTACCGTGCCATGCGTTTGGATGTGTACACCAAAACGGCAACCGCCTTACCTGCTAATAATACCAAAGTTTCTGTTTGGGAAGATTTATCTGGGAATAGTTGGGATGCTTCGCAACCAACTACGGTGGCTAACCAACCCACTTTTTTAACCAATCAATTCAACTTTAACCCTGCGCTTAATTTTCCTGCTGCTACCAACAAATTGGATATTCCTGATTTTAATGTAGCAGTGCGTTATTTAGTTACAGCTTCTGCTGTGGGAGCAGTTCCTACCATAGCATCAGTAACCAATTCGCCTATTATACAATATGGGGCAATGGGTGGACCTCAAGTTATAGCAGAAAATCTTGCGTACCGTAACACGCTAACTACCGCTCAAGAAAATGTGGTTAAATCTTATTTAGCTACAAAATACGGTATTACGTTAACACAAGATTATATGGCAGGAGATGGAACTACCAAGATTTACGACTTAACTGCCAATTCGGGTTATACCAATAATATCTTTGGTATTGGCCGTGCGGATTGTGAAGGCCTTCACCAACGCCAGTCAAAATCAATGAATACAGATGGTTTAATAACCATAGGTAATAACAATAGCATTGATTTCACCAACGGAAACAAATCTACTTCAGGAAATAACATAGCGACCAATAGCTCTTATTTAATGATTGGAGACAATGGAGCATCACTTGACTTGAACACTGCTACTTTAGTGGATAGTAAGTATTTTGTAAACCGTACGTTCAAATTACAAGAAACAGGAACCATTGGTTCGGTGAAAATTTCTGTACCGGCTTATGGTAATACATCGGCAACGTCGACCTTACCAACATTGCCTTCTTCATCAATTGTTTATGTGGCCATCGATAATGATGGGAACTTTACCAATGGAGGAACTACGTATGTTGCTATGACTGCTGTAGGCTCAGGAGCAACTTTAACTTATGAGGCAAATACTGATTTAACCTCAGCATCTCCATACCTACGTTTTGCAGTTGCAATTCCAGATACAGACGGAGATACGGTAAATAATCTTTTAGATATAGATGCAGATAATGATGGAATTTTAAATGCAATAGAATCTCCATCTTGTTTTTATACAGCAGATGAAATAAGTGTTTTTGAAGCGGTTAGTTCTCAATTAGCACAATATTCTACCTGGGTGATTACCAATGCCATAGAACCATCTTCTGCTGGTGCAGCCTTTACTCCAAGCCAAAACTGGGTAGGGAAAGAAATTTTCCATTTCACATCCCCAAAATACGTTGCCATTAGTGGTTTAACGTTAAATTTGACCAATTGGGCATTATCATCAAGTGCCGCAAATACCTTTAAGTTACAAGGTTCTGCAGATGATTTGGTTTGGACAGATCTTTCTACAGCAGTGGCTTCTACAGCTAATACTGGAAGTTTCACTGTAAGTAACACCTTGGCAACTGCTAGTAAATTCAAATATTTTAGATTGATAGGTGTAGCTGGCGTTTCTTATTATGGAGGTGTTAGCTATGCAAGCTTGAATGTTGCTACTACTTATAACCCAAGTGCCTATCCTAAAACAACTTGTATTGGTGATGATACGGATGCAGATGGAACTTCCAACTATTTAGATTTAGATTCAGATGGTGATGGTTGTTTTGATGCTATTGAAGCAGGAGTTTTAACTAGTTCAGCTGATGGTAAACTTCCTACTCCTTGGGGTGCTAATGGATTTGCGGATGCAAAAGAAACGGCTTCCGAATCGGGTCTATACAATGGTTATTATTCATACGACTATGCATTAAAAAATAAATACATTGTATGTGCAGATTTTGATGGTGATGGCATAAAAGATATTGTTGATTTAGATGATGACAATGATGGTATTTTAGATCATTTTGAGTCGCCAAGTTGTTTTGTTAGTAGTGTCGCCATTGTTAAGCCAATCAGTGTGAGTTCTGAACTGTCTCAATATTCAACTAATTTAATTGGCTATTCCATAGATTATGATCCAGCTACTTTATCTGGTTTTAGTACAGGACAAGACTGGGTTGGGAAAGAAATCTTTAAATTTGAAGCAGCTAGTTATACCTTGGTAACCGGTGTTAGTTTAGACATGAATTCATGGGCATTTGCCACTGCCACCACTAGCACTTTCAAATTACAAGGATCTACAGACAATTATACATGGTCGGATTTATCTGCACCTATGTCTTCTCAGGCAACTACTGGAACCGTTACTATTAATAATACCTTAGTAACTACTACCAAATTCAAGTATTTAAGAATATTAGGAGTAGCTGGAGTTTCAAGTTATGTAGGTGTAACAGATTTACGTATCAATATTCCTACGGGCTTTAATTCAAGTGCCTACCCGAAAGAAACGTGTACAGAGGATAAAGACTCCGACACAAAATTAAATCACCAAGATTTAGACTCAGATGGAGATGGCTGTTTTGATGGAATAGAAGCAGGTGTTTTACCAATAAGCAATACAACAGGTATTGCTCCAGGATCTGCATTTGGAAACAATGGTTTTGCCGATGCTTTTGAAACTGCCACTGAAAGCGGAACCTATAAAAAAACCTATTATTACGATTATGCCGTTAATTCTGCAATCATCAACTGTACTGATACTGACGGAGACGGAATTTTAAATTTAATTGATATTGATGATGATAATGACGGGGTATTAGATGCTGATGAGGCAAGTACCTGTTATGTGCCTTTTCAAGAATGGAACACGGCTAGTAAATCAAGCAATGTAAGCATCACTTCAAATTTATCTACACTTAGTCCAAATACCAATTTTGCATTATTAACAGATAATGCAACTACGGCAGCGGTTCAGTTTGTTACTGCTACCGCACAAACGCAATATAATAAAGAATTATTTAGAGCTTCTTTCTAGCAACCCATACAACTGGATGCCTTTTATATTAAGAAAACGTCGGCTACGCAAATATTTAATTCAGGAGCGGCTAGTTTGATGGTACAAGGATCTAATGATCCAAACAATGGAACTTGGACTAATTTATTAGCAGCTGCTATTGCTTCTCCAGCAGATGCAACCAATGTAACTGTTAATGGAAACGTTTCCTTAACCAATTCAAATAAATTTACCATTGGGACTAATGCCGGTAAGTACAAATACTATAGAATTTTTGGACTTACCGATGTGGATATTCTTGCAGGTATTGCTTCTGAATTCTATTTTGATGTAAACGTAGCAAACTATAGTGCTTCCTCTTTCCTTAAATCAACTTGTACTACAGATACAGACAGTGATGGCATCATCAATACCTTGGATTTAGATTCAGATGGGGATGGTTGTGCGGATGCGGTGGAAGCTTCTGCTAACAAATCCGCAACAAGTATCACCACTTATCCAACAGGTACAGACGCTAATGCGAATGGTTTATTAGATAATTATGAAACGACTCCTGCCGGAACCACCAACTATTTCTCTACTTATACCAATTATGCCATTGTAAATACACTTAATGCTTGTACGGATACCGATAATGATGGTGTTCCTGATTTGATAGATATTGACGATGATAATGATGGCGTTTTAGATGCCGATGAGCAAATTAATTGTGCCTATCCTCAAAAAGATTTAACGGCATTAACCTTCAATGGTAATGCAAATGGGGTATTTACCGCCAACACTTTAACCACGGCGGCAACTGTGGGTTCTAATTGGGGTACCAAATATTCGAATCAAAAATTAAAATTACCCATCCATTTAGAATGGACGACAACTGCTACAAATCATGCTATGATAGGTTTATTACCAGTAGCTGGTACAAAAACACCTAGTGACTGGCCTGATGCTGCTTATAAGGTGTACCATAATACTGGTAATATTTATGGTACAACACCTCCACTACCTATATGGTCATTTGCCAAAGCTTATACAGCAGGTGATTTGATGGAAATGGATATTAACACTGCAGGTGTAGTAACCATTCGTCAAAATGGCTGGGTAATTAGATCTCTCAAAGGAGTTAAGAGTGATTATAACTTAGCTTTCTCTTCTTACACGAATTCAAAGGTATTATCTAACATTATATTAACTGCCTACTCACCTATTGACATGGTATGTACGGATGTTGATACAGATGGAGATGGTGTAGTAAATAGATTAGATACAGACTCAGATGATGATGGTTGTAACGATGCTGTGGAAGCAGGAGCTGCCTTATCTTCTGTAACTATTCCATTTGTTGGAACCGTAGGAACCAATGGTTTAATAGACAGCAAAGAAGTAATTGCTGATGGTGGCGATGTAAACTACATCAATACTTACGAACGCTATGCTACGAATACAAACTTTAATAGTTGTTTGGACACAGATGGTGATGGCATTGGTGATATCATGGATATTGATGATGATAATGATGGATTAACAGATGATATCGAACAAGGTTGTTCATCTCCATTATTTGCTAATAAAACCTCTACGTTTACTACCGCTACAAAAACGGGCTTAATGACCGGTACTGTTTTGAAAGAAACAGGAAATATCGATTATGAGTTGAAAATGACGGGACCAAATTTAAGCTTTGGGGTTAACAACTATGATGTCGGAAACGGATTGCATTTCCTAGTGGGTGATGGAAATCAATTGAATATGAATTTGAATTTTAAATTGACTTCTACATCCTTTGAAGCTAGTCCAGTTTCAAGTCCACCTAAAGTGAAATATGTTGACTTTGGTCCAAACGTGCCTACAAATACGGTGCCTAATAACCCAATTAATGAAGCACAAAATATTAGTTTAGAATGGCCAGGTGCTTATGGTATTGTATTTGATCCATATAATCAATTGAGTTCACACAATACGGGAGACATTATTGAAAGTGGCGAGTTAATTGAACAAAACGTAAACATTTCTATTGCTGATATTACTGCTCAACGAACTTGGAAAGTGCGTATGTTCATGCATACCAATTCAGATGTGTATGTAATTAATGCCAATATTTATGGTGATCCAGCTCTTGCGATTCAATCGTATGGATTTAATTTAGCGGCTTGTTCTTCTTTTGATACAGACACAGATGGTATCATAAACGAATTGGATAAGGATTCTGATGGAGATGGTTGCTCGGATGCTTATGAAGGGGGTGCTACCACCAATACTACGACGGATTACACCTTTGCTAATTCAACTGTCGGAACGAATGGTTTAACAAGTTCGCTTGAAGTTTCGGATACTTATTTTACAGGTATCAATTATACAACCACCTATAATGCTGCTCTTTCAGATATTTTAAACAAATGTTTGGATACAGATGGTGATACTGTAAATAACGGAATTGATATAGACGATGATAATGATGGTATTTTAGATGCAGATGAAATGAATTGCGGGTCAGCCGATTTCGCAATTCCTAGTTTAACCTCATCGCCAGCCCCAACATCAAATCTTCAAAACTTTAAAGGCAAATTATTTAAAGGAAATTCTTACGCGGAGTACGAAATCAACATGGTGGGTGTTAAAACCGTGTACACAAGTCCTGGAACCTTAGAGACTTCTTTTGACAATTCAAAAGGAGGTTTGCATTACTTCTTAACAGATGATGATAATACGTATTCACAAACGTTTAGGATATTGCCATCTGCGCCAACTTCTTTAAATAAAGTTCAATTTGGGGTAAATACTCCTTTCAATCAATTTAACCCTGGAACCATTAGTAATGATGCACAAAGCATAACCTTAACTTGGAATCCAGATGTTAAGGGTATTATTTATGATCCGAATGATCAATTATCAACCCATGCTACGGGAGATGTAATTTATCCAGGTGCGGTAATCACTACCCGATCTACCTATACATCTACGCTTGCTAATTGGAGAATTGATTTCATGACCAGTGGTTCTTCAGAACAATTCTACTTACAAACTACACATAAAGCCACCACTTCAACGAATGTAGGCCTAGAGGCGTATGGAATCAATGCTGATTTATGTTTCGCTGATGATTTAGATGGAGATGGCACACCTGATTATTTAGACTTAGATTCTGATGATGATGGTTGTAGTGATGCTTTTGAATCTGGTGCTAGCTCGACACAAGGTGGAGCTGCTCAAAAAGTTGCTGGGCCTTATGGTGCAAATGGTTTTGCCAATTCATTAGAGAATAATGACACACAAACAGCCACTATCACTTACAACACAACAGCTTTTATGGCTTATTCGCCTGTAAGTGCTTGTGCGGATTCAGACGGAGATACAATACCGGATAGAGATGATATAGATGATGATAATGATGGTATTTTAGATACAGATGAATATGCTTGTTCAGTAGGTAAATTTGTTAAATCTTATCTATTGACTAGTGGATTAGGTATGGGTTATTCAGGTACCTTAAATACAACTTCTGGATCTGCTACGGCAACAGTTAGTTATAGTAATTTGACTGGCGTGACTTCGATTACTGATTTAGCCGATGCTTCAAATTACTTGGTAAATGATGCAAATGGTGCCTATACGATGAAGGCTACTATATCTCCATCCAATGGGATGTTATCTCAAATTGTATTTGGACCCAATTTAGTTGGCAATACAAATACCGCTATATCTAATGCGCAACAGTCTATTACTTTAAATTGGAATTTGGCTATTGGTGCAATTGTGTATGATCCGGATGATCAATTAAGTTCACATGCAGATGGCGCAGCAATTAACCCAGGGGGAGTTTTGGTTACAAAAGCTGACTATACGGTGGCACAATCTACTTGGAAAGTAATATTCCCTTTACCGTTCCTGAATAGAGAGGTAGTTATTAATGCGAGTTTCAGTGCGGGTGCCAATTTCTCTCAAGAATCTTTCGGCTTTGCAGCAAATGTGTGTAAAAAAACATACGATTTAGATGGCGATAAAAAAGGTAATGCGGTAGATACTGATTCAGATGCAGATGGTTGCTTTGACTTAGTGGAATCAAAAAGTCATAAAAATACTACCTTAACTCAAGAGATCATTGGTGGAACTTATGCGACAAATGGATTATCTAGTTTGGTAGAAACAAATGATACCAAGCAAGCCTTAACCAACTATACATTATCAACGGACTTTTTAGATAACAAGACAAAAGGTTGTATTGACACAGACGGTGATGGTGTTCCAGATGTAGATGATATCGATGATGATAATGATGGTATCTTGGATCAAACCGAATGTCCAACCATAGCACCTATTAAGGCCTTTACATTTACGTCATTTAGTGGTGGATTCTATATTAATGATAAAGCTACAGGTCAAAAAATTGGTAAAGTAACAATTGCCAATATCAAGAACATGATAGCGGATGGTTTACAACCAAATGTTAACGATTATAGCGTGAATGGACATTGGGTTGATCTCGTATCTACCAATGCCGCTGATCGTATAATGCAGATTAAGTTTGAACCGGTTGCTCCCTATCTGTACTTGTCGTTAAAAGTGTTGGCAAGTGAAGGGGGAAATGGATCATGGTGGTTCCATCCAAGAAGCTGGAGAGTGGATGGTGGCATTGCAGGCAATGGGGTGATAAAATCAATTCCGCAGCGTTATTACTTGAAAGAAAAATACAATGTGGGTGATGTTGTAACCCCTACAATGAAAATGTCTACTGCTTTTAAAGGAGCTTTAGGAGCAGATGCCAATAAAGTATTTATTCAAGTGCAATATGGGGCTGTAGCTACAGTTGCAAATCCTTTAATACTAAAATATACTTGGAATACTCTCGCTGGAACCGTAGCCAATGAAAATTTTGGATTCCAGTTAATGGATATGACACCTAGTATGTCTGACGGAAGTTGCGACTACGACAAAGATGGAATCAATGATGATTTAGATAGTGATTCGGATAACGATGGTTGCCCAGATACCAAAGAAGCTGTTCATGGGAAACCATTAGCAACTAATAAAAATTATGTAAAAGGACCTTATGGAGTGAATGGTTTCTCTACCTTGTTAGAGACGAATGATTCATTTACGGCCACTTATCTAACATCTGCTTGGTTGCCAAAAGTAACTACTTCTCCTAAAAAAGATTATGTAAATGAAGCAGTAAATACAAGATGTATTATTCCATTTATTGTTCCGGTAGGTCCAATTGAATTCTGTGCACCTGGTTCTACGGTATTAAATATTAATTTGAATGGTGGAGCTACTCCAACGGGTTACCAATGGGAAAAAGATGGTGTTGCTATTTCAGGAGCAAATACCAGTTCCTATACTGCTACAACCACAGGTGATTATACTTGTACTTTAACCTATGCGGACACTTCAACGTTAACAACGGATCCGCAAGATGTAACGGCTAATCCATTACCAGCTGTTCCAACAGTTACCGCTGCACCAGGAACGACGGTTTGTTTGGGTACTCCTGTAACTTTAACAAGCAGTTATACGACAAGTAATCAATGGTATTTTAATAATTCAGCCATTACAGGTGCAACAGCGGTTACTTATGCGGCTAATGCAAGTGGAAATTATAAGGTAGAATACACAGATCCTGTAACAGGTTGTAAAAGCCAGTCTGCAATTCAAGTGGTTGTCATTGATGCGATTCCAGTAAAACCGACGCTCACACTTGTTCAGCCAACTTGTTCTGTTGCTACCGGAACAATCACGGCTACCGCTCCAACGGGCACAGGATATACGTATAGTATTGATGGAACAACCTATAGCAACACAACCGGAATATTTACGTTGGTTGTACCAGGTACTTATTCAGTAACGGTTAAAAACTCTGCCGGTTGTGCAGGCGCAGCTACTTCTGCTGTTATCAGCGCTCAACCCGCCACTCCAGTAGTTGCAACGATAACTTCTGCACCTGGAAATGTGATATGTTCTGGAGATGCTACAACCTTAACATCTAGTGCTAGTACAGGTAATCAATGGTTTAAAGACGGTGTAGCTATTACTGGCGCAACTTCTACTACTTATACGGTTGCCTTCCCAGGTTCTTACACAGTTAAAGTAACCAATACAGATGGCTGTTCTAGCACAAGTGCTGCGACAGTCGTTACGGTAAGTTCTAAACCAACTGCAAGCCTTGCGCAATCAATGGTCATTGGTACTACCAATTGTGGTACTTCTGCACCAATATTATTAACTGCCAGTACAGATGCTACCAGTCCTTCTTATGCTTGGTACAAGGATGGTGTCTTATTAACGGGTATCACTACTTCTACTTATACAGCTGTCCAAACAGGTAGTTATGCTGTAGAAGTGACTAATTCTGCTGGATGTAAAACGTTGTCTGCTGCCTCATTGGTAACGACAGGGCCTTCTGCATCTTCTGGTTCTCCAGCTTCTATTTGTTTTGGTCAAACCTTTACCTTTACAGCTACAACCACTGGTTTTACCTCACCAACTTTTGCTTGGGAATATAGCGCAAACGGAACTTCAGGTTGGGCAACCCCAACTACCGGAACAACCAATACAGTTAATTATTTGGCTAATACGGATGGATATTACCGTGTAGTAGTTTCGGAAGGTTCACAAGTAATTACCTCTTGTCCAACCAGCCTAAAAGTACGTACTTTACCAGTATTCTCTATTGCTGCTGATCCAACGGGACCACTGTGTGCAGGAGAAACAACCACACTTGCTACTACAGGATTTATACTCACAGATTTAGCTAGCATAACATCTTACCAATGGCTAAATGGTTCTACAAATATATCTGGACAAACTTCTGTTTCTTACACAACAGGTATTGGTGGAACTTACGCCTTACAAGTAAGAGATAGCAATGGTTGTGAAGCGACAAGTAATGCTGTGACTGTAGTGGTGAATAGCTTACCAGCAGCACCGGCATCTACGGTTGTTCAGCCAACTTGTTCGGTTGCGACAGGTACCATTACGGTTACTTCTCCAACAGGTACAGGATATACTTATAGCATCAATGGTGGAACGTATCAATCAAGTGCCATATTCAGTGGCCTTGCTGCTGGAACTTATACTATAACGGCAAAAAGCGCAGACGGTTGTGTTGGTTCATCATCTACTCAAACTGTAAATGCTCAACCAACAACATTAACCATAACAGGTTCAATAACTGGAAATGCGACTCCGCTAGCATCTACAACTGAGACCTACTCAATTCCAGCGGTTTCTGGAGCTGTTTCTTATGTCTGGACTTTACCAAACGGTTGGACAGGTTCTTCATCATCCAATATTTTGTTGGCAACTACTGGCAGCATTGGTGGAACAATTTCCGTTAGTGTGGTTAATTCAGCTGGCTGTACAAGTGCACCAGTAACTTTTACAGTGGCAATGAGTGCCACGGCCCCTGTGGTAACTTCTCCAACCTATTGTGTTGGAGCTGTTGCAAGTCCATTAACAGCAACAGGTGTTCCAGGTGCTACATTCAATTGGTACACTACAGCAACAGGTGGTTCACCAAGTTCTATTGCACCTACTCCATCTACCACAACTGCTGGTACAACGGATTACTATGTTTCACAAACTTCTAATGGAGTTGAAACTGCTAGGTCATTAATTACAGTAACAGTAAATGCCTCTCCTTCTGTACTAGTACCAACCGCACTAAGCATTAGTAATGTATGTCCTGCTACCACGGTTGATTTGACTTCTTTACAACCAGCATCTGTTTCGGGTGTATCGTTTGAGTGGCATACGGCGGCGAGTAACCCAACGACGCTAACGTTGGTATCCCCAGCAAGTGCAGTACCTGCAGGAACGTATTATTTGTACGGTAAATCGGCCAGCGGTTGTTACAGTGCTGCATCAAGTGCAGTAACGGCAACTGTGGTGAGCTGTTGCCCAACGATTACAAATACGACAAGTGATAATGTTAATCCAACTTCTTGTGGTACTTCCACAGGTAGTATCAAAATTTGTGGTTTAACGGCTAATGGTACAGGATATACCGTAAATTATGATAAAAATAGCACGCCTGCTACAGCCTTAACGAATCAAACAGCCGATGCTTCGGGTTGTATAACGATTACCGGTTTAGCAGCAGCTAGTTATACCAATATAAAAATTAGCAATGCGGTTTGTACAGCAGGAAGCAACGCCTTGACTGCTACGTTAACAGACCCAACGGCACCCCTTGCGCCAACTGCAAGTGTGACCGCTCAACCGACATGTGCTACTGCAACAGGAACGATTACCGTTACTGCACCAACAGCAGCAGGTATGAGCTACAGCATTGATGGATCAGATTACAGCAATACAACGGGAGTATTCACAGGAGTAGTAGCTGGAACGTATAATGTAACTGCCAAAACCTCACAGGGCTGTATCAGTGCATCAACAAGTGTAACAGTCAATGCACAACCTGCAACGCCGATTGCGCCAACTGCAAGTGTGCACGATCAACCGACATGTGCTACTCCAACAGGAACGAT